>Ga0008837_100155_pt1 | contig 102984 bp, 98 predicted proteins | sample HotLakConsUCCSLE_FD_65500 | JGI IMG/M metagenome (GOLD analysis project Ga0008837, IMG submission 65500) | Hypersaline microbial mat communities from Hot Lake, Washington, USA - Hot Lake Consortium UCC-SLE | ecosystem: Environmental > Aquatic > Non-marine Saline and Alkaline > Hypersaline >...
CTGACGATAAATTTCAGCAGGAAGTCCGCCCAGGTTGTGCAGCCGCATTCCTCGTTGGCCCACTCGGGCAATGCCGCATTACGCTGCTTGAGATGCTTGATCAGGCTGCCGCCATCGTAAGGCCGGTTGGCGATCACGCCGATGCCGCGTTCTTCCGCCAGGGGCAGCAGCCGGTTTTCGGCCTCGCGGTGGGTGATGTTGTAGGTGAGCTGAACGAAGTCGATATCCTCTGACGACATGATCTGCTCGACCTCGTCGTGGCGGCGCCCGTGGGAGGTGGTAATGCCGACATGGCCGATAACGCCTTCGGCCTTCATTTCCTGCAGCGCGGCCAGGTGATCGCGCCAGTCGGTCAGGTTGTGTACCTGCACCAGGTCGAAGTGATCCACCTTCCAACGGTTTTTCAGCTCCGCCACCTGCTCCTGGGCGGAGCCTCCGGCAGGGCTCCAGACCTTCTCAGCGGCAAACAGGCTTTCGGGCGTACCGAGCGCTTGCAAGGCATGGCCCATCACATCCGGTGCCGAGCCATACATGGGCGAAGAGTCGATCAGGCCGCCGCCATGCTCGAAAAAGGCCTTCACCACCTCGGTGCGCGCATCGAGCAGCGTCTCGTCACTGCCAACGTTGAACGTGCGCCAGGTGCCCATGCCAATCACGGGCAGCTTTTTGTCACTCCCCGCAAAGGTCTTCCGGTGCATCCCGTCGGTGTTGGCCAGCAGCGGCATGCTTGGCAACATCGTGGCGGCCAGCGTGGCGCCGATGAGCGTAAGGCTTTCTCGGCGCGTGATGCGATGCTTGATGCGAGGCTTGAGGGGATGGTTCATAGCGGTCGCTCCTTCCGATTTTTTTGAATCGGTACCGTGGCAGCCAACACCAGCACAAAGCAGGTCAGCACAAACACCTTATTCACAAACCAGTTGGTGCGCCAGATTGACCACTCAGGGTCGGCGAGAAAACGGGCGAACAGGGTACAGATGATGAGGATTTCAATAACGGACATACCCACCGCCAATGCGCGCGTGTAGCGGGGCTGTTTGAGCAGCGCCCAGCCTAGCCAGACGTGCGCCACTGGCCAGAGATCCCAATAGATATACCGCGCCCAGGGCTCGCCGTATGCCAGCGCGTAGCCAGTGGGGAACAGGTATTTGATGAACAACGTCCACGCTGCAAGAATAAATAGCAGATGGGCGAGGAAGCGGATCCAGGCATTGGGTGGTGCGGGCTGTGGCATGGCATCGCTCCATTGCTGGGCCGTTGATGGCCTGGCCTTACACCATCTGCAAGGAGTGCTTGCGCGTTGGCGGAGGAAAGGCGGCGTCGATCTGAGCCAGGTCATCGTCGTCGAGTCTGACGGTATCTGCCTTGGCGTTCTGTTTGAGGTGATTCAGGTTAACGGCTTTGGGAATAGCGATCACCCCGGGATGGCGCAGTGACCAGGCGAGGGCGATTTGCGCAGTCGTGGCGCTGTGCTTATCGGCGATTCGTTGCAGGGTGGCGTCATGCAGTAGCGCGCCGCCTTGCCCGATGGGGCAGTAGGCCATGAGCGGCATGTTGTGCTGTGCTTGCCAGGGCAGCAGGTCGACTTCAATGCCGCGTGCGCCGGGGTTGTAGAGCACCTGATTGGTGGCGCAAGCGGGCGCGTCGAGCTCTGCCAAGTCGTCAGTGTCGAAGTTGGACACGCCCCAGCGCAGGATTTTGCCCTGCTCGCGCAGCCGCTCAAACGCTTCCACGGTTTCGCTCAATGAGTACTGGCCGCGCCAGTGCAGCAGGTACAGATCGATAGTGTCAGTGCCCAGTCGGCGCAGGCTGCGCTCGCAGGCGGCTTGAACACCCTGGGTGCTGGCGTTGTGCGGGTAGACCTTGCTGACCAGATACACCTCTTCGCGCCGATCATGGATGGCTTGGCCAACGACCTCTTCTGCGCCGCCTTCCGCATACATCTCTGCGGTATCGATCAGCGTCATGCCCATATCGATACCTTCACGCAGCGCCCTGACCTCTGCCTGCCGCTGCCCGGCATCCTCGCCCATATGCCAGGTGCCCTGGCCAATACGGGGTACGCTTACGCCGCCTAGCTCTATTGTCTGCATCTCTCTATCTCCTTCTGTACCTCCGGCTATGATGCTGTTCTGACTGCCCGCCATAATCGCAGTTTATGGATCAAAATCGGCACGTTGCGCAATCGAAAGCCCTTTCCATGTGAGACGCTCGCCGATGATCTTGCAGGTGCCTGTCCACGTCGGATTAATATTTAGCATCGCTTGGTATATCAAGTGCTTGAAGTTGTGGTGCGAGCAGTGGCATGGCATCAATCCAGTGCGGTTCCGTTGGAACATGAATTTTGATTGTTGGCTGGGAAGCAGTCTAGCTTGTAAGAGACAGGGCGGCTGAACACCTAGCCCGGCAATGGTCAAACGAAATATAGGACTCTGCAAAGATACGGGCTGATAACCGGCCGGCGCCAAATCCATGAAGTATCCTGCTCCTGTGCCATCACGACAGCATGGAAAGGGACGAACAAGAGACCCTCAATGCTCAAAAACAATTCGCTGAGTCGCTCCTGGCGCTGGGTGGCGGTTGGGGCCACGTTACTGATGGCCAGCTACGTCTGGATGTGGCATCCGCCCGAGATGCTCGACCTGCGGCGCTGGGTTGGCGAGGCTCCCTACCATCCTCTGGTAGTGGTCTCGGTGATCCTGATCATGGCGGTGACCTTGGGCGTGGGCCTGCCGGGCGGTATCGGACTGTGGTTGATTGCGCCTTTTTATACCCCATTGGCGGCGACCCCGATGCTGATTGTCGGCAGCGTGGCGGGGGCGCTGGGAGCGTACTATCTGTCATATCGTTTCAGCGACCGCTGGACGCCCACAGGGCGGGCCTATCGGGTGTTGAAGCAGTTGGAGAAGCGCAGCGATTTTTTAACGCAGTGCGCCTTGCGTGTGCTGCCGGGGTTTCCCCACGCGGTCATCAATTTTGCCGGCGGCCTGCTGCGCTTGCCGCTGATGACCTTCGTGATGGCGGCCCTCATCGGCCTGGGGATGAAGTGGGCCGTTTATGCGAGCGCTATTTACGGGACGCTTGAGGCAGTGGAAAAGGAAAAAGCCATCGGCCCCAGTGTGGTCCTGCCACTAGTAGCGCTAACCTTGCTGCTTCTTGCGGGTGCCTGGGTCAGGCGAAAAGTAGCGCCCGCTGGCCAGTCATTATGAAAGGAGCGTGAGGTTCACCAGGGCACGCGATGCTTTGAACGCAGTGCGTTGCCCGACGATGGCGACCTCAAGCCTTGGCTGGCTCTAGTCAACCTAGCTATTGCAAAGCAAACAAGGAACTACCATGGATGACGCCGTATATTGGTACGCGCTGGCAGCGGTGCTGCTGTTCTTGAAAATGCTCGCGATTGCGGTGTACCAGGGTTATCACCGCATTGGCAAGATGACCTTCAAAACCCCAGAAGATGCCGCCTTCGTCGGCAAACAGCCCGCGCAGGAGGAGCTGCCGCAGGTGCAGCGCGCGGCCCGGGCCTGGTCGAACGACGTTGAAAATATCCCCATCTTTCTGGCGCTGGGCGTGGCTTACGTCTGGGTGGATGCGGCGCCCGGTCTGGCAGCCTGGCTGTTTATGAGCTTCACGGCTGCCCGGTATATGCACACTGCCTGCTACCTGGCCGCGCTGCAGCCCTGGCGAACGGTGGGGTACGCCATTGGCGTGGTGTGTATGCTCGCAATGTGCGCCCTCATTCTGGCGGCGCTGGTTTAACGGAACGCATCACGCGCAGCCAGCAAGAGCGCCATTACATCCTCATCGCTGGTCTGGGTGAAGTCCCGGTAGTGCTCGCCGACGGCGATAAACGGCGCGGGGATTGTCAGGCATACGACGTCGTCCACGTCGCTCGCTCACCGATATACGCTTGGGCGAGCTGTTGTCCCGGCTGCTGGCGATTTTCAAAACATTCGCGCTCGTTCGGCATGCGAGGCGCCTGGCTGTCAGGTGGATACGCATCGGATCGTTGATCCACAAAACGCGGGAGTTGTCAGCGATTTACTATAGTAACTAGGTGGACGCTTGTTCAACGCCATGCGATGAGTTGGGTTGCCAACGGCGGTTTTTGTCGCACGAGGAGGCACTATGTTGCTGAAAGGGTCATGTCATTGTCAGTCGGTCACGTTCAGCGTGAGATCACCCCACCCTTACCCTTTTAACCGCTGTTACTGCTCGATCTGCCGCAAAACGGCAGGCGGCGGAGGCTATGCGATCAACCTGAGTGGAGAAAGCAAAACCCTTAACGTGAAGGGCGATGAGCATGTGTCGGTCTACCGTGCGGTTATCGACGGGGAGCCAAGTACCGCTGAGCGGCATTTCTGCAAGCATTGCGCATCGTGTCTCTGGGTTTACGACCCTGACTGGCCCGAACTGGTGCATCCCTTTGCCTCGGCGATCGATAGCGATCTGCCGACGCCGCCCCGGCGCACGCATATGATGCTGGGCAGCCGAGCGCCGTGGGTGGAGGTCAACGCCCAGGGCAAGGACAAGTGTTTTGAGGCTTACCCCGATGAAAGCCTTGCCGAATGGCATCAGCGCCTGGGGCTGGAGCGCTAGCAGTCACCGGTTGAGATGTCCGCAGCGGCGCTGTAGAGACTCAACGGCGCTGCTGTTTGTACAACCACCACACATCAACCCCGAACGAATAGCTGAGCGTTATCAGCGCGCTTAAGGCGAGCAGGCTGGCGGTCAGGTGACTGGTCAGCGGCGTCAGCGCCAATAGCAGCGCGACCACCTGCCAGACGCACACCGCCTTGCGGCGAAGGCTTTCAAACAGCGGCGCCGATAGCCATGCAAAGCCCCAACTGGCAGCAATGAACAGGTAGCGCATCCCGCCGATCAGCAGTACCCAACCCCCCAGCGACTCACTGAGCATCAATCCTGTGCTGAGCAGGAGAATCAGCAGAGCGTCCAGCTCCATGTCAAAGCGCGCACCGAGCCGCGAGTAGCTGCGGGTGCGTCTGGCCACCCAGCCGTCAATGCCGTCCAGCATCAAAGAAGCGACGGCGACCATCAGCCAGGTCCAAATGGCTAGGCTGAACGCCTCGTTGGCGAGCGCGCCCGCCACCAGCGCCACCAGTACTGCGCGAGCAAGCGTGACTCGGTTCGCCCAGCCCAGCGCACCATACGGCCAGTAAGTCATTACTAACGCGCAGGTGGTAGCGTAGCAGAGGATCGCGAGACCCCAGTTAAGCGAGCTGGCTAACAGTGCGGGCAGCAACCCGCCCAACAGGCCTAGCGCCACGCCGCCTAGCGCCAACTCAGCCGCGGTCAGCCCGCGTCTGCCGAGAGGGGAGAAAGGCGTTTCACTAGTGGTTTGCATGGCGGCTCCTGCCAATAACGCATCGCATCAATAAAATAATTCGATGCAAATATTTTTATATGTACCATTCTTGTAGAAGAAGGTAGGGTTGTCTAGTAGCTTCTCTTCGAATAACCGTCCCTTTAACGCTACGCTTAAAAGGTCATGCCAGTGAAGACAATTCGATGCCAGCCCGGTGGTAAGGTTCGACCGGACGCCGTATTGATAAAGCGGCAGACCTCAGGAGAGGGGCAGGTGGCACAAGGAAGGAGTGCTGATGAGTGGTGTTGAGCAGGCCACCGCGTTCTGGGTATCGCGTCCGGGTCACGGTGAGCTTAAGCAGGAAGCATTGGCCGAGCCTGATGATGGCCAAGTGCTTGTACGTACGCTTTACAGCGGGATAAGCCGCGGCACCGAGTCGCTGGTCTTCAACGCCCGCGTGCCCCAAAGCGAATTCGCCCGTATGCGGGCGCCGTTCCAGGCGGGGGATTTCCCTACGCCGGTCAAATACGGTTATGCCAACGTCGGCGAAGTAATGCAGGGGCCAAGCCACCTGCATAACCGTCGCGTGTTCTGTCTGTATCCCCATCAAGATTACTACGTGGTGCCGGCGACCGCCGTGGTGCCGATCCCCGACGGCGTTCCGGCGGCGCGGGCGGTGCTGGCCGCCAACATGGAAACCGCGATCAACGGCGTCTGGGATGCTGAACCGTTACTCGGTGAGTGCATCAGCGTGATTGGCGCCGGCGTGGTGGGCGCGCTGGTGGCTTATCTGTGCAGCCGAATCCCCGGCGTCCAGGTGCAACTGGTGGACATTAACCCTGACCGTGAAGCGCTGGCCAACCTGCTGGGCGTGGCGTTTTGCTCGCCCGCTCAGGCAAACGACGATCAGGACTGTGTGATTCACGCCAGCGGCCACCCGGAGGGCCTGCGCCAGGCGCTTAGCCTTGCGGGTAACGAGGGTCGCATTATCGAAATGAGCTGGTTTGGTGAGGGCGACGTGTCGCTGCCGCTGGGCGGTGCGTTTCATTCCCAACGGCTGACCCTGCGGGCCAGCCAGGTTGGCCAGCTGCCCCCAAGGTTACGCCCGCGCTGGGACTACGCGCGGCGGCTCGGCGTGGCCCTGAGCCTGCTGGCAGATGAGCGTCTGGACGCGCTGATCAGCGGCGAAAGCGACTTTACAAGCCTGCCCGAACTCGCCCCGCGGCTGTTTTCGCCGGGCAGCACCGCGCTGTGTCATCGGCTGCGCTATCCCGCTTTATCCCATTAATGACAGGAGTGTCTATGTACCGTTTATGTGTTCGTGACCACTTTATGATTGCCCACAGCTTCAAGGGCGAGGTGTTCGGCCCGGCCCAGCGCACTCACGGCGCCACCTACGTGGTGGACGTGATCTTTCAGCGCCCGGAGCTGGACAGCGATGGCCTGGTCATCGATATCGGCCTGGCCGGCGATACCCTAAAGGCCGTGCTGGCGGGCTATAACTACCAAAACCTGGACGAAGTAAGCGAACTGCAGGGCAAGAACACCACCACCGAGTTCATGGCCAAGGTGATCTTCGACCAGTTGGCCGCGGCTATCAACGCCGGTGAGATGGGCACGACGGCCCGTGGGCTGACCCATCTGGAGGTCAAGCTGCACGAGTCGCACGTGGCCTGGGCAAGCTTTGAAGGGGCGCTATGAACCAGCGTTTCAGCTTGATTGTTGCCGGGGACCCCGCTCAGCGCACCGGCGGCTATCTTTACGACGCCCAGATCGTGACGGCGCTGCGCGCGCAGGGGTGGGAAATAGAAGTAATCGGCCTGGATGGCGCCTTCCCGGATGCCGACACCACCGCGCGCCAGGCGCTGGAAAACGCGCTGGCCGCGCAGCCTGAAGGGGCGGCAGTGGTTATCGATGGGCTGGCCATGGGCGCCTTGCCCGATGTGGTGGCCCGGCATGGCGAGCGGTTGGCCATCACGGCGTTGCTGCATCATCCGCTGGGCGACGAATTGGGCCTGAGTGCAGCGGACCAGCAGCGGCTTCACCGCAGCGAACTGAACGCCCTGGCGGCGGTGCCGCGCATCATTGTCACCAGCCGGTTTACCGCCCGCCGCCTGTCAGCGCTGGCGGACGACTATGCCATCCCGCTGTGTGGGCAGATCAGCGTCATCGAACCCGGCGTTGCCCAGGCGCCGGTGAGCCCGGCGGCCCAGCCGGGGGAGCCGCTGCGTTTGTTATGTGTTGCCACCCTGACGCCGCGCAAGGGCCAGGACGTGCTGGTGGAGGCGCTGGCCGGTCTCGACGCCGGTGGCTGGCGCTGTGACTGCTATGGCGGCGCGCGGGATCCGGCCTTTACGCTTCGCGTGCAGTATCTAATCGAATATCACGACCTCGAAGATAGCGTCACCCTGCATGGCGAGTGCGACAGCGACACCCTCGAAGCCGCCTATCAGCACGCGCATGCCCTGGTATTGCCTTCCTGGTACGAAGGTTACGGCATGGTGGTCACCGAAGCGCTGGCCCATGGCCTGCCGGTCATTACCACCACCGGCGGGGCGCTGCGCGATACCTTGCCCAAGGGTGCCGGGCTGAGCGTGGAGCCCGGTGATATGGCCGAGCTCCAGGCGGCTCTGGCGCGCTTCTGCGGCGATGCGGAGCTGCGCGCCGCGCTGCGCGACGGGGCTCTCAAGGCCCGGCAAACCCTCAACGACTGGCAAGCCGCCGGCGACGCCTTTGCGCGCGCACTGACCGATAGCCCCTCGACGCTGGCGGCGGGCAGCCAATTTGCTTCTTCGTGGCTTTCGCTGCGTGAGGCAGTGGACCGCGCCTCGCGTTCCCAGCAGTTGGCGACGCTGGCCGGCGAGTGGCTGTCGGCCCGTGCCAACGCCTATCGGCTGGTGGATCTGGGCTGCGGACGTGGCAGTAACGTCAACTTTCTGGCGCCACGCTTACCCGGCCCGCAGGTCTGGACGCTGGTCGACCACGATGCGGCACTGCTCAAAGAAGCGCGTGCCCGGGTGATGACCCTGCGAGATACCCGCGGCCAGACCATCGTGGCCGATACCCTGACCGCGTCGCTTGAGCGCTTTGACCTGCCCGCCCTGGCCAGCGCACACCTGATTACGGCCTCGGCGCTGCTCGATCTGGTGTCCAGGTCCTGGATCGACGCGCTGGTCGCGCACTGCGCGGCGCATCGTCAGGGACTTTTGATGGCGCTCAGCGTTACCGGCGAATGGCGGTTTATTGATCGTCAGCATCAGCCGGTGGAAGACCCTGAAGACGTCTGGGTGCTGGAACTGTTTCGCGCCCATCAGCAGCGCGATAAAGGCCTGGGTGATGCCCTGGGCGGTCGGGCGCACGATGCGCTGGCGGCGGCATTCGGCGCGGCTGATTACCGCGTCGAAGAAGCCGAGACCCCCTGGCAGCTGGCCGCTGGCGAACCCGATCATCAGCCGTTGATGGCCTCGTTGATCGACGGCTGGGCGGCAGCGGCTCGCGAACATACCCCGGACGCCGCCGCGCGGATCGACGACTGGCAGCTCCAGCGTCTTCAGGCCGTCGCCAGCGGCGAGCTGGGCATCTGGGTGGGTCATCGTGACCTGCTGGCACTCCCGCGGGAAGCAGGGTAGCGACATGGCGATGGCTTCGTGGTGGCGCGCCCCCTGGTTTCGTCGCGTGGCGATCAGCAGCGGACTGCTGGGTGCCGTGGCGTTATGGGTCGACCCTCAGGCGATCATGGCCCAGGTACAGCAGTTATCGCCGGGCTGGCTGCTGGTGGCGCTGCTGGTCAGCGTGTGTCAGGTCATGCTGAGCGCCTGGCGCTGGCAGCTTACCGCCCGGCTGATCCAGGTGCCGATGCGTTTCAGCTATGCGCTGCGCGAGTATTACCTAGCTTTGCTGGTCAATCAGCTATTGCCGGGTGGCGTGCTGGGTGACGCCGGGCGGGCCCACCGTCATGCCCGCCAGTCATCGTCGACCGGGCGTGCGTGGCGTGCGGTCATCATCGAACGTGTCTCAGGGCAGATGGCGCTGGCGTTGCTGACCCTGGTGGCGCTGATGCTTTCGCCGTTGTGGCAGGCGGTGCTGGGCTGGGCGGCATGGCTATCTATTGGCGGGGCGGTCGCGTCGGCGGCAGGTGCGATGGCAGTGGCATTGACGCTTGCGCGCCGCCGGGGCCCGTTGAAGCTGCCCGACTGGTACCTGGCCGTCAGTCAGGATATCAAGCGTGGGCTGTTGACCTCTGGAGTGTGGCCCATTCAGTTGCTGTCGTCGCTTGCGATCGTGGCGAGTTACGGCGTGGTGATGGTCTGCGCGGCGCGGGCGATCGGTGTGGAACTGCCGGTACTCAGCCTGCTGGCGCTTGCTCCGGTGGTGCTGCTTGCCATGCTGGTGCCGTTTTCGGTGGCCGGCTGGGGCGTGCGTGAAGGCGCCGCCGCCGGTATCTGGATGTGGGTGGGTCTGCCCGCCGCCCAGGGGGTCGCCGTGTCACTGGCCTATGGCGTGGTGGTGCTGCTGGCCAGCCTGCCGGGGCTGTGGGTCGCCATTACGCGGCGTCATTCGCCGCTACCCCCGGAAAGTGGCCGGGCGCAACACAATATCGAACAGCGTGTCGTCGCCGCAGCGGAAAGTACGCAGGGCCGGGCGCAGCGCACTGTCCAGCGTCTCGATCGGGGTCATCTGCAGGCCGGGGCGACCGGAGCCAATGAGCAGCGGGGCAACCAGCAGGTGCAGACGGTCCACCACGCCCGCTTCGATAAACTGGGAGACGGTGATACCGCCGCCTTCCACCAGGATACGCGGCAGTTGGCGCGCCTTGAGCAGGGCGATCACGTCGCCCGGCACAAACCGGCCGTGGTGATCCAGCGCCAGCACGCAGAGCTCCACCGACCCCGCTGGGGTGGCCGGGGCAGTATCCGGCCCCACCACATGCAGCGTGGGCGCGGCGGCGTCCTGAAACAGCTTGCGGTCCATAGGCACCCGGCCGCGAGGGTCGAGCACCACCCGCGTCGGGTGGCGACCGCTAACGTGGCGCACGGTCAATTGCGGGTCATCGGCATCGGCCGTCCCCGCGCCGATCACCACCGCGTCGGCCAGCGCCCGCAGCCGGTGCAGGTGCACCAGGCTTTCCCGGCCGTTGATGTAATGGGAATGGCCGCTTTGCGTCGCAATGCGGCCATCAAGGCTTTGCCCCAGCTGGGCGACCACCCAGCCAGGCGTGGTCGCCAGGGGCGCGAGGCAACGCACAGGCTCGCCTGCGTCCTCAGCCATCCACTTTCCGTCAGGGGCGTGGCCTGCCAGCAGGTTCCGCCAGACATCGTCTTGAATGATATTCGTATGTTCCTTGGAGTCGGGCATGACGCCTCCGCGCTGAATCAATCGCTGCATCATGCGGTGCACGGTGCCCCAGCGCAAGCGTCCCTCGCCCGTTACGCCAGTCAGCCAGGAGGCTTCTATGTATCACATTGAACGCGCCATTTTTGATATTAGACGGGGGCTTCCCGTGGTGATTAAGGCGGGAGCCCAGCAGCTGTTGGTGCAAGCGCTGGAAGGTGGCGATTCAGTCAGCCACCTGACCGCGTTATCAGGGTCGCGGCCGTCGCTGGTGTTAACCCGCCACCGCCTGGAAGCAATGGGCGTGTCGATCACTGCCGATGCCGCCTGCCTGCCGCTTGCCGCCCACATGGACGAGCGGGCGCTGCACGCGCTGGCCGTGGCCGAACAGGGGCCAGATGGTGCACCGGCGATGCTCAGCGGTTTGCAGCCAGCGGGCATGGGTGAGCGAGGTGCGGTTGCGCTGATGCGCCGGGCGTTGCTGATCCCTGCCGCGTTGATCGCCGAGGTCAGCGATAGCGCCGCTGAAGCGGTTGCCCAGCGGCTGGCGAAAGGCGAGCTGCTCGCGGTTGACGCCGTGGAGGCCGAAGCCTGCCTGGCGGGCGCGCCGGGTATGCTCAAGCGCGTCAGCGAGGCGCACATCCCGCTGGAAGACGCCGCCGACAGCCGCTTCGTGCTGTTCCGCGAACCGGACGGCCTGCGCGAACACGTGGCCGTGGTCATCGGTCGTCCCGAGGCACACACCGAAGCCGTCCCGCTGCGCATGCACTCGGCGTGTTTGACCGGCGATCTGTTTGGTAGCCTGCGCTGCGACTGCGGCGAACAGCTGCGCAATGCCGTCGCTGATATCGAAGCCATGGGCGGCGGCGTGCTGCTTTATCTTGCCCAGGAGGGGCGGGGCATCGGCCTGGCCAACAAGCTACGCGCCTACACCCTGCAGGATGGCGGCCTGGACACGGTGGACGCCGATCAGGTGCTGGGCTTTGGTGACGACGAGCGCGATTATGCAGTGGCGGTGGACATGCTCCATGCGCTGGATATCTCGCGGGTGCAGCTGCTGACCAATAACCCGTTGAAGATGCAGGCGCTACGCGAAGGCGGCATTGAGGTCGTGGCCCGTCAGGCGCTCTACGGGCGCTTGAACGACCATAACCATCGCTATCTCAACGCCAAGGCTACGCGGGCCGGGCACTTTCTTGAGGACGTGTTGAGCAGCCAGCGCTAGGCTATGCCTGAAAACTGGCTGCGCTCGACCATACGGCGTTAAAAATCGGCTCAAAGTACTCATTTACACCACGTAAACTCCGTCTTTTCGCCGATTTTTGCCTTGTCTGGCCTTCGCTCGCCGACTTTTCAGACAAAGCCTAGGGAGCGTTAAGGGCGGGCAGCAGGGCGGTTTCGGCCACGACCCGGGCGAGCTGCCCGGCATAGTGGGCCACCAGGCGCTCGCCCAGTTCCGTTGTTGCCTGACGGGCATCGCCGGCTACGCCCTGTGCGCTCAAGTCTTCCGCCAGCCAGGCGAACGCGGCGGCGCCTTCCGGCCCTACCAGGGCATCGCCATGGGGCGCGATCGTCGAAGGTGCCTGGTAATGGTCCAGTTGAACGAGTTCAGGGGCTAGATGGAGCATCATGGCGGTTTCCAACGCGCCGCCGTGCAGCCCCTTGCGCAACTCGTCGGCGTCCATCGCGCCTTCCAGCGGCGGCAGCCGGGTGTAGGTGGCTTTGACCACGCGCATGCCATGGCGGCGGCGCAGCGCCAGGGCGGCAAGGTCCATCACCGCCTTGTTCCCGCCGTGGCTGTTGATCAATACCCAGCGACGGATCCCCGCCCGGGCCAGGCTATCGCCATAGGCTTCCAGGGTGGCGAAGGCCACCGGCGCGGGCAGGCTGAGCGTGCCGGGGAAGCTTGCGTGCTCGTCGCTGGCGCCCACGGCCATCGGCGGCAGGCAGATCACCTCGAGGCTCGGGTCCAGCGCGGACAGCATGGCCGTCTGCAACCCTTCGCCAATGATCAGGTCGGTGGCCACCGGCAGGTGGCTGCCGTGCTGTTCAATCGCGCCGAGCACCAATACAGCCACCGGATCGCGCTTGGCGACCTCGGTGATTTGCGGGGCGGTCAGCATTTGCCAGTGATGAATCATGAAGGGACGTACCTTTAAGGGTTAACGCGCCGTCGAGGCAAGCGGGTGGTCGGAACGGCAGGCGTAAAGGTCGCCGGACGGCAGCCCATCGGCGCCCTCGCTCAGCCATTGGGTTATCGCCTGCGGTGACTGCCAATCGCGCCAGCGCAACTGGCGCTGTTCGCCGGCCACGGCATTGTAGCGATAATCACCCAGCCGACTTAGCTGGCGGATGCAGTTATGGCTGACCTCCAGCGCGCCCGACACGAACTCCACCGACAGCGCCGGTACGGGGCAGCTTAGCCCGGCCAGCACCTCGGCTTCAAAACCTTCCACGTCGATCTTGATGAAGCTGGGCTCGCCATAGTCGCTGATCAACTGATCCAGCGTAGTGACGGGCACGCTCAGGCGCTGCTCCCAGCGCACCTCGCGAAATCCGGCGTTGTGTTCACCGATCTGCTCGCGCCATTCGCTTGCCAGGGTGGATAGGGTGGGATTGCCGGTGCTGATGGCAATCTCGGCGACGCCGGCCTGTGGCCCTGCGGCCAGTTGCAGCAGCGTTATATCGGGGGTCGTCACCATACGTTTGAACCACTTGGCGAGCACCGGCTGGGGCTCGAGGGCGACTACCCGGGCGCCAAGCGCGTGAAAGGCGGCGCTGCGGTCGCCAAGATGGGCGCCGATATCAAATGCCGGCTTGCCGCGCACGATAAACGGCTGGTAAAGCTGCATTAGCCCCCGCTGGCGGCCAGGCCGCCAGTAAATGAACAGCGAGCGGGCGAGCCCGCCCGCATGGCGCAGCCGTTGTGGATAACAGTGCTGCATTAAGAAGGTTCCTTGAGGTTGGCCGCAGGCGAGGCAATCGTCAGTCGGTCAAAGTGCTTGAATGACTGGCATGGCATCTCGCCAGCACGCTCGGCGGGCAGCTTGGCAAGCGGGAAAGGCTGTCCCAAGTCGGGATCAATCGGGTAGGGAGCACTATGGGCCACCAGGTGCTCAAAGTCATCCAGCAGCGGTGGCTTCAGGGCGCGGCTGGGCGTGTTGAGGAGCCCCAGGCGATGGCATACTACGCCGCCCCAGGTGCCGCTGCTTGAGTACTTGACCAGCGGGGCGGCGCCCACCAGACCCAGCCACGCCGGCGTTAGCCAGCCAACCGCCGTCGGCGAAAAAGCCATCATGACACCCGCCCAGAGCAGCCCGCTAAGCGTCATCCAGCCGGTATGCTGCCAGGTTTCACGCCAGCTCAGCGAACGCTCACCGCGTGGCTGGGTCTGCCATTCGATGGAGCGGCCCAGCAAAACGTTGATGATGAACAGGCTGTGCCAGGCCATCATCAGCGGGGCGATCAGGGCGGCAAACAGCATTTCAAGCAGCGTGCTTATCACCAGGCGTATTCGCCCGCCGAAGGCGTGGGGCGTCTGGGAAAACGCCAGCAGCAGGCCGAGCAGTTTGGGCGCCAGCAGCATGCCCAGGGTGATCGATAATAATCCGAGCGAAAGCGGCTGGGGCAGGGTCTTGTGGGTGACATCACCGAGCACGTGGTAGGTCACCAGCACGCTGGTACAGAGCAGCAGTCCAAGCCACACCAGCGACGATAAATAGGCAAAGGCCCCGTAGAAGAAATGCATCCGGCTGAGCGGGTGCAGGCCGGCGCCGCCCATTAGGCGCAGATGCTGAAGATTGCCCTGCAGCCAGCGTCGGTCGCGTTTGGCAAAGTCGAGCAGGTTGCTCGGCATGGCTTCAAAGCTATTGTGCGAGGCGCTGATATAAGGGTCGTGGCGAGAGACCGCGGTGGTGACCGTGGTGTCCAGCAATACCTGCCAGCCGCCGCGCTTGAGCAGCGCCGCCTCGACAAAATCGTGGCTGAGCAGCTCGCCGCCCAGCGGCGGTTTGCCGGGCAGCGTGGGCAAACCCGCGTGATCCATGAAGGCGCGGGTGCGAATAATGGCGTTATGCCCCCAATAGTTGGCCGCATCGCCCTGCCAGAAGCTCTGTCCGGCGGCCAGCATGGGGCTATACAGCGCGGAGGCAAACTGGGTAAAACGGCCGAACAGGGTTTTCTGGCCGACCGGAATGGGCACGGTCTGGATCAGCCCAATGCTCGGCTGGCGCTGCATGCGCTGAACCATGCGCAGCAATGTAGCGCCGCTCATCAGGCTGTCGGCATCCAGTACGACCATGAAGTCATAGTGGCGGCCCCAGCGTCGGCAGAATTCGGCAATGTTGCCTGCCTTGCGCCCGTTGTTGTTGGGCCGCCGCCGATAGTGGATTGCCAGTCGGTCGGCAAAGCGATGCTGCAGGGCCGCTACGTGGGCCTCTTCGATCTCGGCCTGGTCAGCGTCCTGGGTATCGCTGAGAATAAAAACGTCAAAATGCTCGCTCAGTGGATTTGCCGCTTCCTTCCCGTCGCGGTCGTCAAGGGCGTGGTCCAGCAGCGAACGGCAGGTGGCTTCGAGCCCGGCGAAGGTCGGGATGGGCGGTTCGGCATAAATCGGCATGACCAGCGCCGTGCGGCTGACCAGCAGGCGGGCATTGGGTATTTCGCGGTTGACTCGCCGCAGGCTCAAGGGGTCAAGGTTCAGTGCGCAAATCGCAAAGCCACACAGGGCGCCCCAGAAGGCCAGCGCGATCCAGGTAAAAGTCAGCGCAAACAGCACCAGCATGGCGGCCTGCCAGCCCATGTCCAGGCTCAAGGTGACGCGATACATGGCCAGACAGCCCGCAACGCTTGAGGCCAGCACCACGATGGACAGCACCGCGCGGCGCGTTTTCAGCCAGGGGATCGAGGGGATCAAGGGGCTTGGGTCAGTCATCAGGATACCAGACGTAGTTCCAGGTCTCGCTGACGGGCTCACCATCAAGGGTCAGCCGTAAGCGAATGTCGTGGGGTTGGTCGCTTGTCGGCAGTCGGAAACTGGCGCGCCAGCCGCCATTGGGCAGCGCCGTGACCTGGGGCAGCGTTACCTCGCCCTGTTGGGCGCTGATCGCCAACTCGACGGGTTGGTCGGCGGCGATATCTTCAAGCTCGCCACCCTGGAAATCGACAATGAACTGGCGCGCGTCTTCATCCGGCGCGTCTGCCTGCCCGGGTACCGCCGCGCGGCCATGGCGCGTGCGCACCACCCGACCCAGGTCATGTTCTGGGGGCTGGTCATTGAGGGTGTGGGTCAGGTAGTGCAAGCGGCGCGACTGGCCGGCCTCGAGCGGTGCTTCGGCCACCCAGTAGGCGACGATGTTGTCGTGGGTCTCGTCGGGGGCGGGAATTTCCACCAGCTCAACCTGGCCCTTGCCCCAGCTTTCCAGGGGCTTGACCCATTGGCTGGGGCGACGGTGATACTGTGCTTCGGTGTCCAGGTAGCGATTGAAATCGCGCTCGCGCTGCATCAGGCCGAACCCCTTGGGCGCGTCGTCCATGAACGCCGAGGTGCGCACTTCGTCGGGATTGCTGAGCGTCCGCCAGATCCACTCGTCGGCCCCGGTGTGGATCAGCAGGCCGTCGGAATCATGAACCTGGGGGCGAAAATCATCCGGACGTTCGCGACTCGCCTCGCCGAAGGTGAACATGCTGGTCAGAGGCGCAACGCCCAGCTTGTCGATATCGTCGCGGGCAAACAGCTCGGCTTCGACCTCTACCTCGGTGTTGTGCCCGGGCGTGATGACAAAGCGATAGGCCCCGCTTAGCGAGGGGCTGTCCATCAGCGCAAGCAATGTTATCTGCTCGGCGTCCGCGTCGGGCTTGTAAAGCCAGAACTCGTGGAAGGCCGGGAATTCCTCGCCCTGCGGCGAGGCGGTATCGATGGCAAGTCCCCGGGTCGATAAACCGTAGACCTGTCCTTCGCCGACAAGCCGGAAATAGCTGGCGCCCAGGAACACCGCAAACTCGTCGGCGTAGTCGTCGTTATTGAGCGGGTAATGCAGCCGAAAGCCCGCATGTCCGCTGCCGGACAGGTCTTCGTCGAGCAGGGCGCGCGCATCGTCATCGTAGGAGAAATCGTCGCTTGAGAAACGCAGCGGGGCCGCTTGATCCTCCTCGATGACGTTGAGGCGAACCGGCGTCTGGAACAGAAAGCCACTGTGAAATAGCTGCAGGTTGAAAGGGCTTTCATCGCGCCAGTAGGCGTTTTCGGGGTCAAAGCGAATCTGGCGGTAGGTGTCGTAGTCGATGTCGCGCAGGACCTCGGGAAGCTCGCCGTCGGCGGGCTGGTAGGGCGACTCGGCAAGCGACTGGGCCTTGTCGATGACGGCTTGATAGTGATTGTGCTGGTCGGCCATCGCTGGCAGGGTAGCCAGCGAGCCAATAACGACGAGCAGAGCTCCTTTCGCGCTGTATTGCATAATGATGATGTCCTTTCAGTCAATTGCCCGTCAGCGGTCTATCCTCTACTACTTCGTGCAATTTTTAAACAATAGTTATACATTTAATCAGTAAAGTACATGTCGGGTGCGTTTACCAGCGTTGTTGCGAGCACGGCAACTCTGGGAGCCCGTTTATTTCAGTCGGCAACGGATGACAAGCCTGCAATGCGGCGATTATGGATAGGGGCGTTAGCGCTCAACCTGGGTCTGGTGGCACCGCTGTGGTGGCGCCACGGTGACATCCTGGCCCACCTGATTGCCTGGGAAGCCTGGCTGGTGATGCCTCTGATGCTGCTGTTGCCCCGAGGAAAAAGCCGCCTGGGGCTTGGCGTTGGTCTGGCAAGCTGGCTCATCCTGGCCACCATGATCAACCTTGGCGATGCGGCTACCCACACCGCCTTTGGCCGACCGCTAAATCTGTATCTCGATACCCCGTTACTGGGCTCCGTTTACGACTTGCTAGTAGGTAATGTAGGTCAAGCCTGGGCAATTTGCGCAATGCTGGCGGGTGCTCTGCTGCTTTTACTGCTGGCGCTGGGGGTGATCCGGCTGCTGCTGCCGGGGGAAGGCTATCCTCTGATCGGTAAGGCGAAAGTGGCGGCGTTTTCAATGCTGCTGGTGGCTTGCCTGGGCGCGCTACTGACGCTTGGCGGTAAGCCCATTACCGAGAGCGCGACGCTGCCGGCGGTGAACGCCAGCCGCGTTCAGTGGGACCAGTTGGTGACCACCCACCAGGCCAAGCAGGCCTTCACGCAAACTCTCGAGGCTTCCCCCATCGCCCAGCGCCCGCTCGACGGGTTGGCCGGGCGCAGGGTGCTGATGACGTTTATCGAATCCTACGGCGTGACGGTGCTGGAAGATGAGCGTTACCGTCCGTCGGTGGCGCCGACGCTCGATGAGATCGAGCAGCGCCTGGCGGAGCGTGACCTGGGCGTCGTGTCGGGGCTGCTCAACTCGCCGATTCGCGGCGGCCAATCGTGGCTCGCCCATGCCACGGCGCTGAGTGGCTACACCATCGACAATCAGCTGTGGTATCAACTACTGCTGGACAGCGAGGCGACCACGCTGGTGGATGATTTTCGCGCCACGGGCCAGCGTACGCTGGTCGTGATGCCCGCCATCACCAAGCCCTGGCCGGAAGGTGCGGCCTACGGGTTTGACGAACTGGTCGTGGCGAAAGACATGCCCTACGCCGGGCCGTCGCTGAATTGGGTGACGATGCCGGACCAATACACCCTGGACTATACTCAGCGCCAGCTACTGGATGAGTCGCCGGTATTTGCCCAGTTGGCGCTGATCTCGAGCCATGCGCCCTGGACGCCAATTCTGCCGGTGCTGGATGACTGGTCGATGGTCGGCGACGGTGCGGTATTTGCGCCCTGGGAAGACGCCGGTGACCCGCCGGAAGTGCTCTGGCAGGATCGCGAGCGGATCCGTGACCACTACGCCTGGTCGGTGGACTATTCGATCAAGACGGTCGGGCGCTGGGCGGAACGTGTGGCCGATGACAATACGCTGTTGATCGTGCTCGGTGATCATCAGCCGGCGCCGTTGATCACCGGCGACGACGCCAGCGGCGCGGTGCCGGTGCACATCATCAGCGGCGACCCCGAGCTGCTGGCCCCTTTTCGGGCCAGAGGCTTTGTGGACGGCATGTGGCCCGCGTCCGAGCGTGACGCGCCTGTGGCGGAACTGCGTCAGCTTCGGCGCTGGTTACACGCCGATTTTGCCTCGGACAACCCCTCTTCAAGGACGGACCCATGATCCAGCCGGTAATTCTAAGTGGCGGCAGCGGCACCCGCCTGTGGCCGCTCTCGCGGGAACAGATGCCCAAGCAGTTCCTGCGCCTGACCTCTGCTGACAGCCTGCTTCAGCAGACGCTTGCGCGGCTGGCCGGTGTCGAGGCGGTGCCCCCCATGGTCATCGGCCACCATCGCCATCGTTTTCTGATGGCCGAACAGCTGCGCGAAAGGGATCAGGCGGCGCGCATCATCCTCGAACCGGAAGGGCGTAATACCGCCCCGGCGATTGCCTGTGCAGCACTGCTGGCCGGCCAGTCCGGCGATGACCCGCTGTTGCTGGTGTTGCCCGCCGACCATGTGATCGGCGACGTGGCCGCGTTTCAGCACAGCGTCGAGATGGCGATCCCGTTGGCCGAGCAGGGCTATCTGGTGACCTTTGGGGTGGTGCCGACGCATGCGGAAACCGGCTATGGCTATATTGCCTGCGGTGAGCCACTGGGGGGTGGCCATCATCTGGCGGCGTTCATCGAAAAACCCGATGCCGAGCGCGCCGCCGAGCTGGTGGGAAGCGGCGATACCCTGTGGAACAGCGGCATGTTTCTGCTGCGCGCGTCGACGTACCTCGCCGAGCTTAAGCGCCTGCAACCCGCCATGTACCAAGCCTGCGAGCTGGCGGTCGGCGATGCGCACCGCGACCTGGATTTTCTGCGCCTGGGCGAAGAGGCCTTTCGCCAGTGCCGGTCGGACTCGATCGACTATGCCGTGATGGAACACTGCCACCACGCCGCCGTGGTGCCATTGGCTGCACAGTGGAGCGACATCGGCAGCTTCGACGCGCTGCGCGCCGCGGCTACCCCGGACGCCGACGGCAATGTCCGCCACGGCGATGTGTGGCTGACCGATACGCGTAATTCGCTGGTGATGGCCGAGAGCCGATTGGTCACCACCCTGGGAATCAACGATCTGGTGGTGGTGGAAACCGCCGACAGCCTGTTGGTGGCGCATCGCGACCATGCTCAGCAGGTTAAGCATCTGGTGGCGGCGCTCAGCCAGGCGGGGCGCCCTGAAGTGGACCAGGCGCCCCGCGTGCACCGCCCCTGGGGCAGCTTTCAGGCGATGGACGGGGGCGAGCGTTACCAGGTCAAGCACATCACGGTTAAGCCTGGCGGGCGACTTTCACTGCAGCGCCATCACCATCGCGCCGAACACTGGGTGGTCGTCAGCGGCACCGCCCGGGTCACGGTGGAAGAGCGCTGCTATCTGGTAAGCGAAAACCAGTCGACCTACATTCCCATCGGCGCGCTGCACCGGCTGGAAAACCCCGGCAAGATTCCCCTCGAGCTGATCGAGGTCCAGTCGGGAACCTATCTGGGCGAAGACGATATCGAACGCTTTGACGACGCCTACGCGCGCGACAGCGATGAGTAACGCTGAGCCGGGCTAGTAAAGTCGGTAGTCGCGGTGGTTGGGCAGCTTTTGCTGTTCTTCGGGGGTCTTGCCATAGCGCTTGTATTCCCACTGATACTGCGCCGGGTCGAGGGCGATGGCGGCTTCCACGCTGACGTTGACGCCGGTGGCCGACTGGATGTCATCCTCGTGGTAGACCCGCGCGTCGGCGTCGAGAAAGTGAATCTCGAATCCCTTGCCGGGGATCCGCAACGCGACCCCGGTGATGACGCGGGCCTGGGTGCGGGCCACCAGCTTCGGCAATAGCGTGGCGGTATAGGCGTTACGCCCAAAAAACGGCGCGAACACGCCGCTTCCCCAACTGGGATCCTGGTCGGGCAGAATGCCGATGGCTTCGCTGCGTTTGAGCGCCTTGAGCAGCGCGGCGACCCCGCGAGGATTGGTGGGCACCAGCGCAGCGCCCATACGCTCGCGGCCATGGCGGATAATGGGGTCCAGCGCCGCCAGTTTGGGCGGCTCATACATGGCGGTGAACGGGAAATGGCTCGACAGCCAAAAGTTCAGCACTTCCCAGTTGCCGAAGTGGGGAGCCAACACGATCACGCCGCGCCCTTCGGCCCGGGCGTTATCCAGTTTCTCGCGGCCGTGCACCGCCAGGATGCCGCTGGCCACGCGCTCGGGCTCGCCCATCCACGCATGGCCCAGTTCCAGCATGGTGGCGGCGGAGTGGCGCAGGCTTTGGTGGGCTAGCGCCTTGCGCTCGTTGGCGGTGAGCGTGGGGTAGGCGACACGCAGGTTGGCGTTGGTGACGTGGCGCTCGCGACGGCTCAGTCGATAGACCTGCGGTCCCAGCCAGTTGGCGCAGCGCCATAGCCGACGCAGCGGCCAGTCGGCAAGCGACCGCCACAGCCGGGCAATGGCTGAGGCCTGGGGGAAGCGTTGCTTGATGCGCTTTAAAAGTGACCGGCGTTTCGGCATGGACTAGACCAGCCACGTATTGATGTTGGAGGGCGCGCGCTTTTCCTGCAGGCCTTTGACCCCTTTCACGCAGCGGATGATGAACCACACCGCCAGTGCCAGCAGCAATGGAAAACCCACCAGAACCAGCATCAGCATAAAAGCGATGCTGGCGTAGAGCAGGCCGATCCAAAAGGTGCGTATCTGGTAGCGATAGTGTTCATCGAGCCAGGTAGGCCCTTTGCCGCGGAAGACATAGGCCATCACCACGCCGACCACCGCGGTAAAACCCACCACGAAGCTCGCCAGGTAGAGGGCGTAAATGACCAGCGCCATGGTGGTGTCGGGTGACGCTTGGGGGTTGGACGCGTCGGCGTCCTGATGATCGTCCGAAATAATCTCACCTTCAACGGGGCGGTCGTTGGGGTTGTCAGGCATAACCGATCCTTTCGCAAAGTCTTGATCGCTGGGGCGACAGCAACGCATTAACCGGCGCCATGATAGCGCGCCAGGCCAAGCGGTGCATCAATCCGCCGCCTGGCGGGCCGGGCGGCAAACCTCGAGCAGGTTACCGTCCGGGTCGCGCAGATATAGCGATTCGATGGGGCCGTTGGCGCCCTGACGGGCCACCGGGCCAAGCTCGGTCTCGACGGCCAGTGCGTCAAGATGCTTGATGAAGTCATCCAGCGGTAGCTGACAGCGCAGGCAGAGGTCTAAACTGCCGGGGGTTGGCGTTGCGGAAATCGGCGCGATATCGGTATCGGTCTGGTGCAGACGCAGCGCCATGTCGCCCAGCAGTAAATCGACTCGCTGGGCGTCGCGGTAACGTACTTCAAGCCCCAGAACACGTGAGTAAAAATCCACCGCGCGACCCATGTCGGTCACGGTCACAACAAGATGGTCCAGACCTGAGAGCATGCCACTTTCCTTAAGACAAAACAGTGAGCCAAATGATACGCCGCCGCCGCGGTGTCCGCTATGCGATGCGGGCAATGTCACGCAATATCATCGTGATCGTCGCCGTGACTATTACCAGTGTGCCACGTGCGCTCTGGTCTTTGTGCCCCGCGGGCAGCATCTTGGCGCTGCCGCCGAAAAGGCGGAATATGATAAGCACCAGAACTCGCCGCATGATACGGGATACCGGCGTTTTCTGGGGCGTTTATTGACGCCGTTGACGGCGAGGCTCATACCGTGTGCACGCGGGCTTGATTTCGGCGCCGGCCCCGGCCCGACGCTTTCGGTCATGTTCGAAGAGCAGGGCTATCCGATGGCGATCTACGACCCCTTCTATGCCCCCGACCCGGCGGTGTTGACCCGGCGCTACGACTTTATCACTGCCACCGAGGTCGTCGAGCATCTGGCAACGCCGGGGGCGGTGTTGGCCCAGTTGGCGGCGCAGCTCGTCCCGGGCGGCTACCTCGGGTTGATGACCAAGCGGGTCACCTCGGCCGAGGCCTTTGCGGGCTGGCACTATATTGCCGACCTTACTCACGTGAGTTTTTTCAGCGAGGCGACGTTTCGCTGGTGGGCGGCCGAGCACCATTTTACAGTGGAATTTCCTGGCGCCGACGTGGTTATTTTGCAAAAACCGCTGTCACCGGCGACTGGCTCGTGAAAAAGCATTGACTTTGCTCGCTTTAGGGCAATAATTGCGCGCCGCTATTTCGGCCTGACTGGTTCTGTATGACAGAGTGAGCCAGGTGTGATAACGGGGCTTTTCGCCACTTTTGGCAACGTTATTTATTCCTGTCGGTAAGGTGAGGTTTGCATGTCGCGGCAACTGCTAGCCATGGCGCTCGCGCCCCTGTTAGGGCTGTTCATTCTGGGGATCGGCAACGGTTTTCTGGCCACGCTGATTTCCGTGCGTCTGGACGCCGCGGGGGAGTCGGCCACGGTGATCGGGATTGTCTCGTCGGCCTACTTTATCGGCCTGGCGCTGGGCGCCATGGTCAATGACCGCCTGTTACTGCGCATCGGCCATATTCGCGCCTACGGCAGCTTTGCGTCCCTGGTGGCCGTCACCGTATTGCTGCAGGGCCTGTTCTTCGACCCCTGGGCATGGTTTGCGCTGCGCTTGATCGGCGGCTGGGCCACCGTGGGCGTTTATCTGGTCATTGAAAGCTGGCTGCTTACCTCCGGTGACCAGAAAGTCCGCGGCCGTCTGCTGGCGCTTTACATGATCTCGCTGTATGCCGCCGGGGTGCTGGGTCAGTTGCTGCTGGGGGTGACCGACGCCATGGGCACCACGGCGCCCTTTATGGTGATTGGCCTGCTGGCGTCGCTCTCGGTGCTGCCTATGGCGATGATTCCCCGCGTTTCTCCGATCATGGAGCACGCCGAGCCGCTGCATCCGCTGCGCCTGATCACCCTGACCCCCACCGGCGTGATGGGCAGCCTGGGCTCGGGCATGGTGGTCGCCGCGGCGTATACCCTGCTGCCGCTTTATCTGCAGCGGATTGGCATGACGGTCAGCCAGGTGGGGCAGATGATGGCGGTGGTGATATTGGGCGCCATGCTGCTGCAGTATCCGATTGGCCGCTGGTCGGATCGCCATGACCGGCAGATCGTCTTGATCGCGATCAGCGTCTTCTGCGTGCTGATTTCAGCGGCCATGCTGTGGCTGCCGCTGTCCACGCCGCTGCTGGCGGCACTGCTCTTTCTGCTTGGCGGCGGGGTCTTTGCGCTGTACCCGGTGGCGGTCAGCCACGCTGCCGACCGCGCCCCCGCCGGTGCGCTGGTGCGCATGAGTCAGGGCTTGCTGCTGATCAACTCGATCGGGGCGACGATCAGCCCGCTGTTGATTTCACCGGTAATGACGGCGATGGGCGATGCGGGCCTGTTCTGGGCGTTCGGCTCGCTGAGTCTTTTCTTTGTGGTGTTCTTCACTTGGCGTCGACGTGTCCGCCCCGCGCCTGTCCCGGTGGCACCGTTTACCGCCACGACACCGATGAGTTCTGCGGGTGCCGAACTGGTGGTCACCGAAGAGCTGATGCAGGGTGCCCTGGAGCATGAGCACTTAGAGGATTTATCCGACGCGGTAGCCGATGTGGACGTGGTGGAACCTATGGTCGGCCCGCCCGCCGAAGATGAAAGCCATATTGTCTACTACGATGACGTGGAACAGGCCCGTCCGCGTCTTTAACATTAGCGTGACGCCCAGACGTGAGACCTTGGGCTAATGGTGTAGGCAGGCGAGTGTTACTAGTATCGAGGGCATGTTTCAAACAATTGTTTTATTTTTAGCCCGAGGTTCACTATGAATGTTTACGCCGCGCCGGTACGCGATCTGCGCTTTGTGCTCGAAGAGATGCTGGCGCATCGCTCGTTAAGCCTGCCTGGCTTTGAAGATGCCACCCCCGACCTGATCGAGGCGGTGCTTGAAGAAGCCGCCAAGCTGGCTGGTGATGTCTGGGGGCCGCTGAACAAGATCGGCGATCAGCAGGGCGCCAAGCGCCACGCGGATGGCAGCGTGACGACCCCGGAAGGCTTCGCGGCGGCCTACCAGGCGTATGTGGAAGGCGGCTGGAACGGCATCGGCGTGTCCGAGGCGCTGGGTGGCCAGAACCTGCCTGAAGTGGTGGCCAGTGCCGTTCAGGAAATGCTCCACGGCGCCAATATGGCGCTGGGGCTTTGTCCCATGCTGACCGCCGGCGCCATCGAGGCGCTGGCGCACCACGGCAGCGACGCCCAAAAGACGACCTATCTGCCCAAACTGGTTGAAGGCAGCTGGACGGGCACCATGAACCTCACCGAGCCCCAGGCCGGCTCGGACCTGTCGAAGGTTCGCACCAAGGCGGTGCCGGACGGTGACCATTACCTGATCAGCGGCCAGAAAATCTACATCACCTGGGGCGAACACGACGCCGCCGAGAACATCATTCACCTGGTGCTGGCGCGCAAGCCCGATGCGCCGGAAGGCAACAAGGGGATTTCGCTGTTCCTGGTGCCCAAATTCCTGGTCAACGACGACGGCTCCCTGGGTGAGCGCAACGATGTCACCTGCGCCTCCATCGAACACAAGCTGGGGATCCACGGTTCGCCCACCTGCACCCTGAGTTTTGGCGAAAAGGGCGGCGCGGTCGGCTACCTGGTCGGTGAAGAAGGGCGCGGCTTGAACCACATGTTCACCATGATGAACGAGGCACGGCACAAAGTCGGTATACAGGGCATCGGCGTCGCCGAGCGCGCCTGTCAGCATGCGTTCGCCTATGCCCACGAACGTATCCAGGGGCGTTCGCCGAAGGCGCGGGGCGGCAGCGACTGCGTTATCAGCGATCACTTCGACGTGCGCCGCATGCTGCTTTCCATGCGCTCGCGTACCGATGCGCTGCGTGCATTGGCGCTTTACTGTGCCGCCGAGCTGGATACCGCCCGCCATGCCGAAAGTGGAGACGAGCGCCACGCCGCCCAGGCGCGCGCCGATATCCTGATCCCCGTCATCAAGAGCTTCTCTACCGACCAGGCGGTGGATATCGCCTCCATGGGCATTCAGGTTCATGGCGGGATGGGCTACGTGGAAGAAACTGGCGCGGCGCAACTGCTGCGCGACGCGCGCATTGCGCCCATCTACGAAGGCACCAACGGCATTCAGGCGCTGGATCTGGCGGGCCGCAAGCTCCAGCGTGACAACGGTGAGGCGCTGACCGCGCTGCTGGGCGAGGTGGCTGCCACCGTCGAGCGGCTCCAGGCCGACCCCGCCCTGGCCGCGCTGGGCGCTGGTCTGGCCGCCGGCCTTGAGGATCTGAAAGTGGCTCAGGCGATTGTGCTTGAGCAGGGGAAAGACCCCGAAAGCGGCCCCGATGCCGTCCAGGCCTATGCCACGCCGTTTCTCACTCTGGCGGGCCACGTGCTGTGCGCGTGGCAGATGGGCCAGGCCGCGCTGTGTGCCCGAGCGGCAATGCAAAACGGCATTGAGGATCCCTTCTATACTGGCAAGATGCGCAGTGCCGAATTTGCCATCACGCAGTGGCTGCCGGTCGGCCGTGCCCAGCGCGCGGTCATCGAGGCAGGCTTGCAGTGTCTAGGCGATTTCGAGTCTCATTGACGCGCCCTTTTCAGCCTTTCGCCGCCGCCCATTGAGGCGGCGGCGTTGTTTCCAGCCCATTGGAACGCACGATTAAAACAACCCGTTGATCCGGCCTTTGCCGAATAAGCGAAAAGTCATTGATGATGGATAGAGGAGCAAAACCATGAGCGACCAACCGATTGGCGTAGTAGGTGCCGGTACCATGGGGCAGGGGATTGCCCAGGTGGCCATCGCCAGCGGCTTTAGCGTGCGTCTTTACGACGTGGCGGACGAGCAGCTCAACCGCGCCGAGGCCGCTATCGGCAAGGGCCTCGCCAAGCTGGTGGCCAAAGACAAGCTCAGCGAAGCGGACAAAGACGCTGCCCTGGGGCGCCTGTCGACGACTACCACGCTGGGTGAATTGGGCGACTGTGAGGTGATTATCGAAGCCGCACCCGAACAGCCAGACCTCAAGGAAAAGCTGTTTCGTGATCTCAGCCAATTGAACAGCGATACGATCCTGGCCTCCAATACCTCCTCGCTGTCGCTCACCCGCCTGGCCGCCGTCTGCGAACGCCCCGAACGGGTAGTGGGCATGCACTTCTTCAACCCGGTACCGGTGCTCAAGCTGGTGGAGGTCATTCGCGCTGAACAAACCGCCGACGCCACCGTCAAGCGGATCGAGCAGCTTGCTGAGGCGCTTGGAAAAACCGCCGTACCGGTAGGCGATGCCCCCGGCTTTGCGGTCAATCGCCTGCTGGTGCCCATGATCAACGAGGCGGCGTTTATCGTCCAGGAGGGCACCGCGACAGCGGAAGCGGTGGACGATGCCATGAAACTCGGCGCCGCTCACCCAATGGGACCGCTGGCGCTTGCGGATTTGATCGGCCTGGATGTTTGCCTGGCGATTATGGAAGTGCTTCAGGAAGGCTTTGGCGACCCCAAATACCGGCCCTGCCCGCTGCTTAAGCGGATGGTCAACGCCGGTTACCTTGGCCGTAAAAGCGGGCGTGGTTTCTACGTTTATGAATAAATATTCGTGATATAAAGAAGTCATTGCCACCCAACCAAGCGTTCGCTAGGGTTGGGCGGTATCCCCTTCACGCTGAAACAACGTTTTGACACAACAACAAGGAGCCCGCCATGAGCGAAGCAGTGATCGAGAAAGTCGATAACGATGGAGTGGTGCGACTGACCATCAATCGCCCCAGCGCTTTGAATGCGCTGAACAGCGATGTACTCACCGCCCTTGAAGCCCACCTGGTGGAGCTTGAAGCCCATCCCCACCTGTGCGCCGTGTTGATCACCGGCGCCGGTGAGAAATCCTTCGTCGCCGGTGCGGATATCACCGAAATGCGCGACAAGACCCCTGAAGAAGCGCGCGCCTTTGCCAGCCAGGCGCTGCGCACCATTAAACGCCTAGAGACGTTGCCCGTGCCGGTGGTCGCGCTGGTGAACGGGTTTTGCCTTGGCGGCGGCTGCGAACTGGCGCTGGCCTGCGACTGGGCAGTAGCCAGCGAGAATGCCATTTTCGGGCAGCCAGAAGTGCTGCTGGGCGTGATTCCTGGCTTTGGCGGCACCCAGCGCCTGCCGCGCCGGGTCGGTCCTGCGATGGCGATTGACCTGGTAACCACCGGGCGCAAGATTGATGCCCAGGAAGCGCTGCGCATCGGTCTGGTCAACCGGGTAATGCCGCAGGCGGAGCTGGAAAACTACGTCGAGGAGCTCACCAAGCAGCTCAAAGGCAACGGCCCGCAGGCAGTGCGTGGTGCCAAACAGGCAGTTCACGACGGCATGGACCAGGACCTGGACAGCGCCCTGGCGCTGGAAACCAGCCTGTTCGCCTTCTGCTTTGCCGGCGACGAGCAGAAAGAGGGCATGGCGGCCTTTGTTGAAAAGCGTAAACCGAGCTTCTAAAAGTTACTCGTTGCAATTTTGCTTATTTAGGGGGTGGCGCTTGCGTCACCCCCGTTTTATTCTCAACGTTTCCTGGTCCGCCGTTTGGCGAGTCCAACCCCGATAGCCCCTCAATATGGCAAGGAGCGCTGCATGGTGGATCTATACATTGCCAACAAGAATTACTCGTCCTGGTCGCTGCGCCCCTGGGTGCTGATGAAAACGTTGGAGATTCCGTTCAACGAACACCTGATGCCATTTGAAGGCGGCTTCGGTGCCAGTCATCAAGCCTTCAGGCAGTTTTCGCCGTCTGGGTTGGTGCCTTGTTTGGTTGAGCAGACGGCCGATGGTGAGCTTGCGGTATGGGACTCCCTGGCGATTGTCGAGTATCTGGCCGAGCAGTATCCCAGCACCTGGCCGAGTGACAAGGCCGCGCGCGCCTGGGCGCGCTCGGCCAGCGCCGAAATGCACAGCGGTTTTGCGGCGCTACGCGATGAATGTTCCATGAACTGCGGCGTGCGCGTTGAGTTAAATGCCCTGTCTGACACGCTCAGCGCCGATTTAGCCCGCCTCGATGCCCTGTGGCAGCAGGGGCTCGAGCGCTTCGGCGGGCCGTTTTTGGCAGGTAACCGCTTTACCGCGGTCGATGCGTTTTATGCTCCCGTGGCCTTTCGTGTGCAGACGTTCAACCTGCCGCTGAGTGATCGCGCCAGCGCCTATGTCGAACACCTGCTGGCGCTGCCGGCCATGCAGGCGTGGTATCAAGCCGCGCTTGAGGAAACGTGGCGCGAACCGATGCACGAGGCCGAAACGCTAAAAAGCGGCGCCCTGAAAGCCGATTATCGGCGGTCGTGAACCAGTACGCGCCCGCATCAGGTACACTGGCGAAAATTTTCGTTTGGACACTGCAATGGCTCTTAGCGCAACGCCTTACAAAGTCGATATCAACCTGACTGACCTGGATCGGGGGGTGTACGAAACATTGCGCTTTACCGTAGCCCGTCACCCGTCAGAAACTGAAGAGCGTATGACCGCACGCCTGCTTGCTTATGTGCTTTGGTATAGCGAGTCGCTCGCTTTCGGCCGTGGGCTTTCTGATGTGGATGAGCCCGCGTTGTGGGAGAAAAGCCTAGATGGTCGTGTGCTGCATTGGATCGAAGTGGGGCTGCCGGATGCAGAGCGAATCACCTGGTGCTCCCGCCGTGCCGAGCGCGTTACCTTACTCGCTTATGGCCGGGTAGACCTATGGGAAAGCAAAGTGCTACCCAATATATCGTCGCTGAAAAATGTACATGTGGCAGGACTGCCACAGGAGGCATTAGCCACCATTGCTAAAGACCTGCCAAGGGCTATTAACTGGGCCGTGATGGTTAGCGAAGGTTCGCTGTTTATTACGGATGAAAATGGTCAGCACGAGATTACACCTCAGTGGTTACTGCAGGATCGTTAGCCTTAAAGTTTTGTTTCTTCTAAATTTAACGTATGCAATAGGATGGCCTAATGGCCATCCTTTTTATTTGGGAGCGTTTTTTCTGGAAAGACAGAAGTATGCTTGCTATATTTTTACATTGTTACATACATACAGGAATGTTTGTCTGTGATTGGCTGTTTTAAACCGCTGCTGCCTCCCTCAACTCAAGGACTTAGCAATGAATGGATATTCCCCTCTGCGTTGGCCACTTGCCAGCCTGTTTGCCTGCGTTAGCTTGCTGCCCGGGTTGGCCAATGCAGCGGATGAAGTGCTATCGGTAAAATTTGAAAATGATAACTTGGCCAGCAGCGACGACGGCCACTTTACCAGCGGCTTTGAACTTAACTGGTCGTTTGAGCCTGCTTCTGACAGCTGGACTCAGCGTCTAGCAACGGCACTGCCTGATAGCCTAATCGGTAGCGCGGATATAGCCGCTTATCGGCTAGTGCATCAAATTTATACGCCGAACAATATCACGCAGAGTGAATTAATTGAGGATGATCGCCCTTACGTGGGGCTTGTCTACGGCGGTATTTCGCTTTACGAAGATGTGCCAATGGGCAACTGGCAGCAAGCAACCGACGTGCACCTGGATATTGGACTAGCGGGGCCGTCATCACTTGCCGATAGCATTCAGCGCGAAGTGCATCGCTTCACTGATGGCGACCGCCCTAGCGGCTGGGACAACCAGCTAGGTGATGAGGCAATACTCAATGCGGCCATACGCCGCCAGTGGTGGCATAGCACGCCGTTGGGCGGAAAGCAGTTTGCCCATGGCCCGAGCGTAAGCGGTGCCTTGGGTAACCTCTACACTTATGCTGGCGCCGGTTACAGCGTGCGCTGGGGTGATGACGCCTCGGGCATACCTACGCTGACGCCTAATCCGGGCAGCCGTCATCACCTGACCGGCAGTGACGGCTGGCAGTGGTACCTGTTTGCCAGTGTGGATGGCTATTACATGGCCCAAAATCTTACCCTGGATGGTAATACGTTCCGCAATAGTCACTCGGTCGACCGTAAGGAGTGGGTGGGTGATGTGTCGGGTGGGCTGGCACTGGCATGGGAGGATTGGCAAGTGACGTATGCCGCCGTGGCGCGCTCGAGAGAGTTTGATGGTCAGGAAGAGCAGGATAAGTTTGGAGCACTGACGCTGTCGAAACGCTTCTAGATGCACCGCGATGCTGGCACTGTACGGCGTAGGCCGGTTGACGTAATGGAGGATGCTAATGGCCAGGAAGCAATACCCCAACACGCCCGATGGCCGCTATTTTGTGGCCAAAAATCGCCTCTGGCGCTGTACCGATCCGCGCTTGAGCGAAGACGAGAAACGCATCCACATCAAGGCGCTGATGAAAGCACGCCGAGCGGTGCGAACGGCGCAGCAGCAGGATGACCCAGATGCGCTGCGCGAGGCGCGTGACGCGGTGCAGTTAGCCAAGGAAGCGCTGGGCGAGCGCGGCCCGGTATGGTGGGGTGATGATGCCCCCGATGAAGGCGGCCTGGCGCCCGGTAACAGCTCTTATGCCCAGTGGTGGGCGAGCCGTCGGTAAGCTTGTTTGACCGTCCTTCTTAATGGAGCGATTGCCACGAGTACCTGGCGATCGTAGCAGTCTTTTATCTTGTTCACTGCGTCCTGCCAGCGGGCGTATCTCCCCCAGATGGTCTTTTCTTCTTGCTTCCGCGTTTCACGCACGATCTTTGACAGACGGTATCCCGATCTCTATATTATACGCAAATAAAAATCACTATCATTGTTATTAATATTAGCTCCGGGATCAAAATATCATGCAAAAGTCTGCCTTTCATTTGCGCAAGCTATCCAGTGCGGTAGCGCTTGCGTCTCTTATGACGCCTGCGTATGCCACAGCTCAGCAAGCCGAATCCGCTAGTGACGTCGAGCTGGAGTCTATGCGGGTCATAGGTACCGCGATGGATGCAATGGGCTATATCGAAGCGGAAAAACAGCCAAGCGTAGGTAAACTGGACGTGCCGTTAAACGAGCAGCCGTTCTCTATGTCGGTGGTGGATGAGCAGTTCATGCAGGATACCGGCAGTAAAACGATTCAGGATGCGCTGCTTTATACGCCCGGTGTCTACGCTGGTAATTACGGCTTTGACACGCGCATCGACGGAGCCTCGGTGCGCGGTATCGAAGCCGGTCGCTATCTGGACGGCCTGCGCCAGATTTACGGCTCCTACAACTCAGTGCGTACCAACCCCTATGCGCTGGAGAGCTTGGAAGTGCTGAAAGGGCCGTCGTCGATGCTCTACGGGCAGGCGGATCTGGGCGGCATTATCAATGGGGTATCCAAGCTGCCTGAAGAGGAGCGCCAGGGCGAGGTCTGGGCGCAGTACGGTTCGCACAACCGCAAACAGCTTGCCGTGGATGTTACAGGCGCCGCCGATGAGGACGGCAAGCTGCTCTATCGGCTGGTGGCCTTGCAGCGTGATAGCGACACTCAGGTGGATCACGTCGAGGACGATGGCTATGTGGTCTCACCCTCACTGACCTGGCGGCCGAGTGATGACACCGAAATCACGCTGCTGGTTAACCGCCAAGAAAATGAAGGTCAGGTATCGGCCCAGTTCCTGCCCCAGGCGGGGACGCTGGAGCCGGGTTCCCAAGGCTTTATCGGCTCCGAGCGGTTTGTTGGCGAGCCGGGCTGGGATCGCTATGATCGCGAAAAAACCGAGACCACGCTGTTCTTCGACCACCAGTTGAACCGGGACTGGGCGTTTTCCGCCACTGCGCGCTATACCGATTCCAGTACCGAAACCCGCGAGCACTGGGTCGACATTCCAAGCGTGCCCGATGCCAACGGCGAGGTTTCACGGACCATTTTTACCGCCGATGCGGAAACGCAAATATTCAATGTGGATGCGCGTCTGGACGGCAATTTTGCGCTCGGCAATACCCAGCATAATCTGATCGCCGGTATCGACCGTCAGGACGCCCGCTGGGAGCAGGATAATTATGCATCGGTCCCCGGGGGCGGGGGCAACATTGATATTTATAACCCTCAGTACGGTGATTTACAGTTGGACTCGCTAAATCCATCAGACCGTCCCGATAATGAAATCGAGCAGGTAGGCATCTACCTGGCGGACCATATCGAGGTCGGCCCGGTGGTGGTGTCGGCGGGGGTACGCCATGATTGGGCGGAAAACCGCGAGTTGGCGGTGTCCGGCCCTGACTCGGTCAGCGACCAGGAAGCCACGACCGGTCGCCTGGGGCTGATGTATCGCTTTGATAACGGCCTGTCCCCTTATGTGAGTTATTCCGAAGCTTTCACCATGAATCTGGGCAACGACGGCACCGCCAATCCCAGTGCGCTTGAGCCCACCACCGGTGAGCAAGAAGAAGCGGGCATCAAGTACTTGTCACCGGATAAGTCGCTGGCCATCAGCGCCGCGTATTTTGATATTATGCAGGAAAACCGGGTCAGCGACGGGGTGACGCCCGGTGGCGTCGAGCAAAATGGCGCGGTGATCGATGGCTGGGAACTGCAGATCAACAAGCGTTGGCAGGACTTCGAAACCCAGTTGGGCTACACCAACATGAATGCCAATAATGACAGCACCGGCGAGCGTCTGTCCGCCGTGGCAGAAAAGCAGGCATCGTGGTGGAACAAGCTGTACGTCGGCAATAACTGGCGGTTAGGCGCTGGTGTGCGTTATATCGGTGATAACGTCGGCTCGGGAGGTGCGCCTAAGGTGCCGTCTGAGACCTTATTTGACGCTATGATCGGCTATACAGTTGGGCAGTGGGATCTAAGTCTGGATGCCAAAAACCTGACCGATGAAGAATTTGTCTCCTGGTGCCGTTACGAAGGCGGTGACTGCGGCTACGGCGAGCGGCGCAACGTGACGGCCAACGTGCGCTATCAGTTCTAGCTATTTGTTGAACGAGGGAGTGATGCTTAAAAGGGCGACGTATGTCGCCCTTTTTGCGTTAGCTGGACGGCTTTTTGACTAGGAGGGCGACGAGCCGGCGGACAAGGGGTAACACAAGGTTGATGACCGGAAAGGCGACGATAAAAGCAAACAGCCAGGCTTCCAGCCAGATCATCACTATGCCGTCGACAAGGCCGATATTGTAGAGCGTAATCACCAGAGACATAACGCCTGACATGAACAGCGCCATCAAGAAAGTAAACAGCAGCTGGCTATATTTAGGGTCAATCATGACGTCCCTCTTTATGCGGCTAAGCTTATACACGGCATGATGCAAAACGGCCCGCGATGGGCCGTTTGCGATAACGCTCGTTAATGCAAGAGCGCCATTATTGCTTGTCTTGGGTGCGCAGTTCAAAGTCGCTGGCATCATGACGCTCATGTAACTGCTCATGGGGCTCGCCCCAGGTGCGGTTGACCATGCGGCCCCGCTTGACGGCCGGACGATCATCGATCTCTTCGGTCCAGCGGATGACATTTTTGTAGGTGTGCGCTTCCAGGAACTCGGCCGCTTCGTAAACCCGGTTTTTGACCAGGGCGCCGTACCAGGGATGTATCGCCATGTCGGCAATGGTGTACGCATCGCCTGCCATGAAGCGATTTTCGGCCAGGTGACGGTCGAGTACATCCAACTGACGCTTCACTTCCATGGTGTAGCGGTCAATGGGGTACTGGTAGCTCTCTGGTGCATAGGCATAAAAGTGCCCAAACCCGCCGCCCAGCATTGGCGCGCTGCCCATTTGCCAGAACAGCCATGACAGGCATTCGGTGCGTGCTGACGGGTCGCTGGGCAGGAAAGCGTCAAACTTTTCGGCCAGGTAGAGAAGAATCGCGCCGGACTCAAACACCCGCTGGGGAGGCGTGGTGCTGTGATCCATCAGCGCAGGAATCTTCGAGTTGGGGTTCACCTCGACAAAACCACTGCTGAACTGGTCGCCCTCGCCAATCTGGATCAGGTGGGCGTCGTATTCAGCGCCGCTAATGCCTTTTTCCAGCAGCTCTTCCAGCATTACGGTGACCTTGACCCCATTGGGGGTGGCCAGCGAATAGAGCTGCAGCGGATGCTTGCCGACCGGCAAGGCCTTGTCGTGGGTCGCACCCGCCGTGGGGCGGTTGATGTTGGCAAATTTGCCGCCGTTGCCGGGTTCCCATTTCCAGACGCGAGGTGGGGTGTAGGTGTTGTCGCTCATCTTGCCCTCCTGTCAATCAATGCAAACAATGCAAAGCCACCGCCAGGTGCACAAGCGGTGGCTGATGGTTCGCTAACTATCGACTTTATACCAGCGTCAAGGTGACGTCGATATTACCGCGCGTGGCGTTGGAGTAGGGGCACACCACGTGAGCTTTATCGACCAGCGTTTGAGCGACGTCTTTTTCAAGCCCCGGCAAGCTGATTTTCAGCTCGACTTCGATGCCAAAACCGGTGGGAATGGCGCCAATGCCGACGTGGCCGTCGATCTTGGTGGCGTCCGGAAGCTTCACTTTCTCTTGGCCGGCGACATGCTTGAGGGCGCCCAGGAAGCAGGCTGAGTAACCCGCCGCAAACAGCTGTTCGGGGTTGGTGCCGTCACCGCCCGGGCCGCCGAGTTCCTTGGGCGTGCTCAGTTTGACGTCCAGCGCGCCGTCAGATGACTTGGCATGGCCCTCACGGCCGCCGGTGGCGGTTGCATGGGCACGGTAAGCAATTGTTTCGATCGACATCGTCAAAACTCCCTCAATGGCTCGATAATTGGGTTCACCCAACCTGTACATAGCGTTGGCGTGAGTAATAATTTAGTGCAGCTTTAGTTTGCGCGCAAGTTAAATGCCCAAAATATTGATCCCTACCATGGCTCCGGGCTACTGATGGTTGTGTAACTTATCGCGCAGTTTGACGAGGTCGTTTTTAAGCTGGGCCAGTGCTTCGATGGACTGTTCGCTGGCGTTGACCACGCAGCTGGGAATGTGGCGCGCCTGTTCACGCATGGCGCGGCCCCGCTCGGTAAGAAAGAGTTCTACTACCCGCTCATCCTGGCGGCTGCGCTGTCGGCGCAATAGCTGGTCGGCTTCCAGGCGTTTGAGGAGCGGGGTGACCGAGCCAGGATCAGTGAGCAACCGCTTGCTCAAGGTACTGACGGTAATGCCATCTTCCTGCCATAGCACCAGCATGGCGAGGTATTGTGGGTACGTGAGGCCTAACTCTCTGAGCAGCGGTTTATAGACCTTGGTCATCATCAAGGAAGTGGAGTAGAGCGCGAAACAAAGCTGGTTATCGAGTTCAAGCTCGCTGCAGGTCGGGGCGTCGGCCATGAAGGCTCCCTAACAAAATGCGTGCCCCTAATGTAGCGTGATCGACCGTCAGGTGGCTAGCGCTCTATACCTTGGTCGTAATTTATCCGATTAGCTTTGACAGTGTGCAGGCAGGTGGCTAATGTTCGCTTATCGAATGTTACCGGTAACAAAGCGGCGTTAATCGTTGGTGACCGGTAACTTTCCCTCGATAGCGATGGCTGTCTTCGCTATCCACCAAGATGATCAACAACAACGACTCGATTGGAGACACTTCATGACCGCAATTTGGCGCAACACGCTGACCCTGGTTGGAGCGACCACGCTGACAATGGGCATGGCTCATGCTCAAAGCCCTGAACTATCCGACCCGCCGGAGATTGATGGCGACGTAGTGGGTGATCATGGCTCCCTCACCCTGCGCATGGGCATTGGCCTGTCGGAGAACTCCCCGCAGTATATTTCCAGCCAGTATTTCGGCGAGATTCTTGAGAAGCGCACCGATGGGCGTATCACCGTCAACGTTTTCCCCAACAGCCAGTTGGGCGACGACGTACAAATGCTGGAAATGCTGCAGACCGGCACGCTGGATATGACCTATCCCTCGAGCTCGGCCGCCACCAGCTACGTCGAAGAGCTTGCCGTGTTCGACCTGCCATTTTTGCTGCCTAGTCGTGAAGCCGCCGTTGAAGTGCTGCAAAGCGATGTGGCAATGGAATTGCTGGAAGGCTTTGAAGACTCCGGCCTGAAACCGCTGGCCTTTTCCGAGAACGGCTACCGCCAGCTTTCTAACAGTGACCGTCCGATCGAGACACCGGAAGACGTTGCGGGCCTTGATGTACGCGGCCTGAGCGTTCGCACCATGGAAAACCCGGTGCACCTGGATATCTGGGAAACCCTGGGCGCCAACCCCACGCCGATGGCGTTTGGTGAGCTTTTCTCAGCGATGGAGCAAGGCGTTGTCGACGGCCAGGAAAACCCCTGGAGCACCATCCTGACGTCCAACTTCCACGAAGTGCAGGATTACGGCACCGAAACCCGCCACGTATACACGCCGTTCATCATGATGCTGTCTGAGCGTACCTGGGACAACATGGACCCTGAGTATCAGGAGCTGGTGATGGAAGCGGCTCGCCAGTCAGCCGAGTATGAAATTCAGCTGTCCGCCGAGTACGACGAATGGTCTCGCGAGCAGCTCGAAGAGCGTGGCATGGAAATTACCCGCCTGGACGACGAGCAACTGGCGGCCTTCCAGGAAGCCGTTCAGCCGGTATACGAAGAGTGGGCGCCGCGGATTGGTGAAGACCTGATCGAAGACATCCAGGCGATCGTCGACGACAGCACCGAATAACCCCCTCCCTCCAGCAAGTGATCGGGCAGGCCAATTGGCCTGCCCGAGTTGTCAGTACCCTCGGAGTTACCATGACGACCTCGCATACCAACCCCGTGATTGAAGATCCTTCGGTGTACCTGGACGACCCCAATCGTAAACAGTTGGAGCTTGATACCGACGCCCGGCAGGGGCCGGCCGTATTTCGCTGGATCACCCTGGGGATGGAATATCTCATCGCAGCGCTGCTGGTGGCATTGATTGTGGCGGTTTCAAGCAACGTGATCGGCCGAGCGGTATTCAACAATTCGGTGCCCTGGGCGGACGAACTGGCGCGCATGCTGTTTATCTGGCTGGTGTTTGTAGGGTCTGCTGCAGCCTTTGCACGTTATGAACATATTGCGGTGGATGCATTGGTGCGTCGCTTACCAATGCGTTTTGCTCACGTGCTGTATTTTCTCCAGCATTTGATCATTACTGGGTTGATGGGCGTCATGCTGGTGGGTGGGTTCCATGTTATGGCGAGCTCCACTGGCCGTTCTGCTATTCTCGGCGTACCTTCCAGCTTGGTAAGCCTCTCGCTGGTGCTGTGCGTTTTATTTATCGCTGTGGTGTCGATATGGAGGATGTGGGTCAGTCTTCGCATCATTCGCCAGCCAGGGCAGGGGGACTAAGTCATGCTATGGATTTTTCTAGCAATCTTGTTGATATCTATAGTTTTAGGTTTGCCGATAGCGTTCGGGCTAGGAGTGGCGGCTGTAGTGATGGCAGTCATTTCTGATATCCCACTGTCAATTATGATCGAGCAGTCGATTCGTGGCGTAAATAGCTTTCCATTACTGGCGATTCCTTTCTTTATTCTCGTGGGTGAAGTGATGAGCCAGGGCGGCATCGCGCGCCGTTTGATGGAGCTTGCCGGCGCCCTGGTGGGCTTTATGCGTGGCGGCCTGGGCCAGGTGGCGATCACCGGCTCGATGTTCTTTGGCGGCATCAGCGGCTCGGCGGTCGCCGATACGGCGGCCACCGGTGCCATGATGATCCCGTCGATGAAGCAGCAGGGCTACACGGCCGCCAATGCCACGGCGATCAATACCGTGTCGTCGGTGATTGGCATTATTATCCCGCCGTCTATTCCGCTGATTCTCTATGGCATTGTCACCGAGACCTCAATCAGCCGCCTGTTTATTGGCGGTATCGTGCCGGGGCTATTGATAGGTTTTGCGCTAATGGTGACGACGTTCATCATGGCCTCTAAAGATGGTGGTGGGGTGCGTCAATTCCGTTGGGACGTACTTTGGAAAGCCTTCAAAGATGCCTGGTTGGCGCTGGTGCTGCCGGTGATTGTGATTGGCGGCATTATTGGCGGGGTCTTTACTGCCACGGAGGCCGCTGTCGCTGCCTTGCTATACGCGCTGGCGATTTCGCTATTGATATACCGCGAGTTCAGTTTTAAAGAATTAGGCGGCATGTTGATCCGCACTGCGCGTTTGACGGGGATGGTGATGATGCTGCTGGCGTTTGCCACCGTTATCGCCTGGTTTTTAACCATTAACATGGTGCCGCAAACCCTGGTCACTCAGGTGCAGGCGATTACCCAGGACCCGTTTTTGTTACTGCTGATTGTGGCGGCGTTGCTACTGCTGGTCGGCTTTGTGATGGACCTGACCCCAGCCATGGTCATTATGGCACCCATGCTGGCCCCGATTGTGACCTCGGTGGGCGTAGACGCGGTGTACTTTGGCGTGCTGATGGCGTTTGTGTTGGGTATTGGTCTATTAACGCCGCCGGTGGGCACCTGCCTTTACGTGGGGTGTGGGGTTGGCAAGGTGTCAATGGAGTCCTTGGTACGTGCCATGCTGCCGTACTACGCCGCGTTACTGGTCGTACTGGTAATACTGATTGCGTTTCCTGGCGTGGTAACCTGGCTCCCTGATCTCACTGCTGTGCGCGGCAACTAAGAGGAGGGGCAGTGTGGAAAACGCTTCTCAACGTATTCTGGTCATGGGCGTGTCGGGCGCCGGCAAATCACATATCGGACAGCAGTTGGCAGCAGCGCTTGGCGCCCCCTTTATTGACGGCGATGATCATCATTCGCCCGCTAATGTGGCCAAGATGGCCAGCGGCAAACCGCTCAACGATGACGACCGTCGCGAGTGGCTCGATACGCTTGCCGACCTGTTTGCCGACTATCATCGCCAGGACCGTTCGGTGGTGATTGCCTGCTCGGGGCTGAAAAAACGCTACCGTGATCGGCTACGCGCAGGAGACGCGGGGCTTCGGATTCTGTATCTCGAAGGCAGCCGCGAGCTGCTGCGCGAGCGACTAACCGAGCGGGCGGACCATTTCTTCAAGGGTGACGGCATGCTGGCAAGCCAACTGGCTGACCTGGAGCCACCCGAGCCATCGGAAGCGGTCAGCCTGTCGATTGCGTTAACACCCAGCCAGATTGTGCACGATTTTCTGGCCGCACTGCCTGCCTCAACCGAGCCCCCCTACTAAGCGGGTATCGCTCTGGGGCCAAGGCTTCGTTAGGCTAAGGCCCCCCGACACAGGTTGTAGAAGGCACCTCGTTTGAAGAAAAAACGCCCTACGCTACAAGACATTGCTGACCGCGTTGGGGCCACCAAAATGACGGTGAGCCGCTGCCTGCGCGATCCCGACACCGTGTCGGAAGCTCTGCGCGAGCGCATCTTTTCGACTGCCGAACAGATCGGTTACATCCCCAATCGGGCACCGGACCTGCTCTCCCGGGCGACCAGCCACTCCATAGGCGTGCTGGTGCCGTCGCTTACCAACCAGGTATTTGCCGACGTCATCGTCGGCATCGAAGCGCTGACCGAGCCGGCCGGATATCACCTGATGCTGTCCCACTATGGCTATAGCCCTGAATTTGAAGAGCGCAGCCTGGCCTCGTTGCTGTCCTACAATGTAGACGGCGTGATTCTTTCCGACCGCGAACACACCGCCCGCAGCGTGCGAATGCTGGAAACCGCCGGTATTCCAATTGTCGAGATCATGGATACCCGTCAAGCGCCGCTTCAGCAGGCGGTAGGCTATGACAACGTCAGCGCAGCCTTCGATATGGTCAGCGAGATGATCCGCCGCGGTCGGCGGCAGATTATCTACCTCGCCGTCCGCCTGGACGAACGTACCCGTCAGCGTGAGCAGGGCTATCGCGACGCCATGCAGGCCCATGGGCTTGCGCCGGTGACGCTGTACAGCACCCAGCGCTCGTCGTTTACCGTGGGCGCTGCGCTGCTTGAGCAGATCATGGCCGACTACCCCTCCGCTGACGGTGTCTTCTGCACCAACGATGATGTCGCGGTAGGGGCCTATTTTGAATGCCTGCGGCGCGGGGTCACGGTGCCCGAGCAAATGGCGATTGCCGGCTTTCACGGCCACGACGTTGGCCAGGCCATGACCCCGCGCCTGGCCAGCGTGATCACCCCTCGCCAGGCGATTGGCGAGGTCGCTGCCGAGGCGCTGCTGGCGCGTATCAACGGCCAGCCCGACGAGCGCAGGGTGATCGACCTGGGCTATGCCATCGAAACGGGTAAAACGCTCTAGGCCGCGAGCGTCTGGCGCATCGACGCGCAACTGGCTACAGTTATTTTTTCTTTGCATCGAGGCGCGCTTGTGAACATCTCAGAGCTCAACGTTTATCCGGTAAAGTCGCTGCAGGGCATTACTCTGGAGCACACCCAGCTACATGAGCATGGCTTGGCCTGGGATCGCCGCTGGATGCTGGTCGACGGCCGCCAGCGGTTTGTGACCCAGCGTCAGATACCGGCGCTTGCGACCGTAGGCGTTGCGCTCAGCGATGATGCTTTAGTGCTCTCGCATCCCAACGTCGAACCGCTGGCTGTCCCATTGGCCGAGCCTGAGGGTAATCTTCGTCTGGTGAGCGTTTGGGACGACCACTGCAAGGCGTTGCCTGAAAGCGCTGAGGTTTCGCGCTGGCTGGAGGCGGCGCTGGGCGCATCGGCCAGCGGGCTTAGCCTGGTGCGCTTTGCCACCGACTTTCAGCGAAGCGTCGAGGAGGACTTCCTGGCCGGGGGCGCTGCCCACACCTATTTTGCCGATGGGTATCCGTTTTTGCTGACCACCACCGGGTCGCTCGCGGCCCTGAACGAGGCATTGGTGGCTGGGGGCCATGAGCCGGTGCCGATGAGTCGTTTTCGGCCCAATGTGGTGATCGAGAGCGACACCCCGTGGGCCGAAGACCGCTGGGAAACCCTTGCCGAATCCACTGGAGCGTTTCAGTTTGCCCTGCGCAAACCCTGCCAGCGCTGCAAAATCACCACCATCGATCAGCAGACAGCGGTCATTCAGGAACCGGCCGAACCGCTCAAGACACTGCTTGCGCTGAATACCCAGCCGGCCTTGAAGGGCGCGCATTTTGGTCAGAACGCGACGCTGCTCAAGGGAGACGGGGCGGTTATCCGGGTGGGGGCGGCGCTTGAGGCACGCGAGCGCGACGCCTGAGGCGGATCAGGCGGGTCGCAATCGCCGTGCCCAACAGCGTGATCAGCATGCCGGCGATCACCTGCAGGCTGAGCGTTTCGTCGAGCAGCAGATAGCCCCAGAGCAACGCGCTGACCGGCACCAGGAACGTCACCGTCGAGGTGGCGGTGGCGCCTGCGCTGGCGAGCAGGCCAAAGTACAGCAGGAACGCCAGGGTCGTGCTAAGCATGGCCAGCGCCAGGGCATTGCCCCACGCCAGCGGTGAGATGGGGTCGCTTGGCCACCACAAAAGCCCCGGCACCAGCAGCACCAGGGCCGACATGGCGCTGCTGCCGGCGGCCAGGACCCGGCTGGGCAGATGGCTCAAACGGGTCTTGGAGTAATTGCCGGCAATCCCATAGCAGAACGTGGCGCCCAGCACGGCAAGAATAAACCAGCCGTCGCCGCCGACCGCGAAGTCGAGCCGATCCGCTGACAGCACATAGACCCCCAGAAGTGCCAGCGCAAGCCCCAGGTATTGCTGGCGGATGATCGGAGTGGCGAAGAACAGCGCCCCGAGCAGGGCCGTGAAAATCGGCGTGGTGGCATTGATCAGCGAGGTGAAACCCGCTTCCAGGCGGGTCGTGGCCAGGGCCAGCAGCGAGAACGGCAGCACATGGTTGATGACACCCAGCAATAGCAGCGGGCCTTTGTGCTGCCAGATCAAACGCAGGTAGTGGAGGCTGAGTAGGAACGGAATCAGCAACAGCGCGCCCACGCCCATGCGCACCAGAATAAGCGGAATCGGGCCGAATTCGGGCACCGCCACGCGCATGAAAATAAAAGACAGGCCCCATAGAGAGGAAAGCAGCATCAATCTGAGCGCGTCTGCCGACGACATGGCGAATCCTTTCACGAAAGAGGGGGCTAAGGCTGACTAGCTTACGACCGTCTTCACGCCAATGGAACCTGACGTTGTCGGCAGGGCGTCAAAAATAAGCTACGCTGGTGAAGCAGCCGCAGACAAACCAGCGGCTCCATCAACAACCTGACATTTGACGCCGAAGGAGCTGTTCATGGATCGTAAAGCAAGCGCACGTTGGGAAGGTGGACTCAAGGACGGTCGTGGCAAGGTGGCCACGGAAAGTGGCGTGCTGGATGCAAGCTACTCGTTTAAAAAACGTTTTGAGGACGAAAAAGGCACCAACCCGGAAGAGTTGATCGGCGCCGCCCACGCCAGCTGTTTCTCGATGGCCCTGTCGATGGTGCTAGGGGAAAAAGACCTGACGGCAACGTCGATCAATACCACCGCCAAGGTAACGCTCTCCCAAAGCGACGCCGGGTTCGACATCTCGAAAATTCACCTGGACGTTGAGGCCGATATTGACGGCGCCGACGACGCGACTTTCAAGGAAGCCGCCGAGACGGCCAAGGCCAACTGCCCCGTCTCCAAAGTCCTCAACGCCGAGATCACCATGAGTGCAACGCTCAAGCACTGAGCCCGCTTCCCTGACAATGCGAATTGTCATTGAGCGTACAAAGTCCGCCTCTCAGGCGGACTTTTTTATAGCCGTTCACCAGGGTGTATCGTAAGGTCAGCGGGCCGGGTCCAGTACCCCGCCCAGCGACGCATTGCGCCGGAACCAGCCGGCAATGCTGGCGCGGGGCTTCAGGGTGGGCAGCACTTCGTGGGGAATGGTCTCCGACAGGAAACACGCGAAGGTACCGGCCTCGGGCACCACACGGGCCACTTCCCGGCTGGGGTCGTCAGGGTGGTACAGCACCATTTCGCCGCCGCCATCCGCGGGCCAGTCAGGGTTTAGATACCCTACGGTTGAGATCACGCGGTTGGCGCGGCCACGAAAGCTGTCCATGTGACGCTGATAGAACGCCCCGGGCGGGTAATGGGCAAAGTGCGCCTCATATTCGAACAGGCCTAGAAACAGCGACTGGTTGAGGGCCTGCTGTAAGTCTTCCATGGCCATCAGGTAGCGACGCTGGGCTTCGCTTGCGCGGTCTAGCCAGTGAATGGCGTCGCCACGGATGTCCTTGCGCAGGTGATGTTGCTGGCCCCGGCCAATGCCCGCCTCATCGAGGGCGTTGTGGTCGGCCATGTGCAGCAGTTCGCGGTGAAGCGCGTGGCACAGGTCCTGGTCAATGACGCCTTGGCCGACGTACCAGCCTTGCTCGACCAGCGCATCGACCAGCGCCACCTGGGTCGCGGTGGATAGCACGGCAGACGATAAATTAACGCCTGGGGTCATTCGTTGGGTCTCGATGGCGTTGAATGAGGGGGCGAAGCAGCTGACGACGGGCGGGTGTGACGCGCCGGGTAATGGCGCAGCGCACCGGGCGGGCGCTGGTGAAGATCGATCGGCATGCCGAAGCCTTCCGCCAGCAGTTCGACGAGCATCATGGCCGACAGGCCCCAGATGACGTGGCCGTCGACCTGATAGCTCGGCACGTAATGGGCCACGCCGTCCACCGTGATAACGTCGGTATGGGTTCGCCGGTCGTCAAGAAAATGGTTCAGCGGTACCTCAAAAATCGCGTCCAGCTCGCCGGGATCCGCCACCAAAGGAAGGTCAGGCGGAATAATGCCCACCCAGGGGGTCACGCGGATGCCATGCAGCGAAATGACGTCGGACAACCGCCCCAGCGGGCTGACAAGCCCAGGGTCGAGGGCGATTTCTTCCTGGGCTTCGCGCAGCGCCGTGGCGTAAAGGTCACGATCATAGGCTTCGCGTTTACCGCCCGGAAAGGCGACCTGCCCGCTGTGAGTGCTGAGATGGTGAGCTCGCCGGGTAAACAGCAACGTGGGGGCGGGACGCTCGACAATGGGCAACAAAACGCCGGCCTCGGGCATGACAACGTGGTCCAGACGTTGAGGCGAGAGGTATTGCAGGCGTTTGCGAAGTGTCTCTAACATGGAGCATCCTTAAACGTTGTTTCCTTTTACCCAGCAGCCGTAGAGAAATCGCGATGAATTTTTGCAGCCAGTGTGGCAATAACGTCCGTTTTGCCGTTCCTGAAGGCGATGACCGCCCGCGCTACCTGTGCGATGCCTGCGGCACCATCCATTATCAAAATCCGCGCATCGTGGCCGGCACGTTACCCGTCAGCGGGACCAAGGTGCTGCTGTGCAAGCGGGCCATTTCGCCCCGCAAGGGCTACTGGACCCTGCCGGCGGGCTACATGGAAAATGCCGAAACCACCGAACAGGCGGCCACCCGCGAAACCCGCGAAGAGGCCTGCGCGGAGGTGGCACTGGCCAATCTCTACACGTTGATTGACCTACCGCATATCAATCAAGTCTATATGATTTTTCGCGCCGAGCTGACCGGTGGCTTCAACGCCGGGCCGGAAAGCTTGGAGGTGGCGCTGTTCGAAGAGCATGAAATTCCCTGGGAGGAGCTCGCTTTTCCCACCATCGAGCAAACGCTGCGTCACTTCTACGCCGACCGCGTGCGTCACGAGTATCCGTTGCATATCAGCGCGATTAACCCCGAAGACCGCGAGCGCTACGCCGGTAGCGCCTGATAAGCGGGCTATAAATCCGCCAGCGCCCACACATCGTAGGCCACCTCCTCGTAGGGATGGGCCAGCTTTAACGCGGCGATGGCGGCCTGGATACGGTCGTCCTCGCAGACCAGCTCGACTTTCAACTCGTCCACGTAGGTAAGCTCGCCGACCTCGCCGATGTGCGGGTCGGCGCCCTGAAGCGGGCGAAACTGACCCGTGCCGCGGGTCTGAAAACAGCAGGCCTCGTAATCGCCGATGCGCCCCGCGCCGGTCTCGAATACGGCTTCCTTGACGCTGTCAGCGTCCTCGGTGGGTACGAAAAATGCCAGTTTATACATAGGTTAACGCCTCCAGGTACCACCCGGTGTATGGTTGATATACCGTCATAGTAGCGAATAGACGACTTCTGGTCGTCCCGCCGACTTTGTATGATGACGATTCAACTCCCTGGGTAGCGAGCCGGTGAATGGATAAATTCGAGGTAAAAATCGACCAGGCGGCCAGAGCGGCATGGATGTCCTACGTCGGTGGCATGACGCAGGACGACATTGCCACGCAGTTGGGTGTCTCGCGGCCAGGCGTACAGCGGTTATTGGCCCTGGCCCGACAGGAAGGCTTGGTGAAGGTGCACATCGACCACCCTATCTCCACCTGCATGGCGCTGGGCAGCGCACTGCGCGAGCGCTTTGGGCTGGCCTACTGCGACGTGGTGCCCGCCGACACTCACGCTCCGGAAAGCGCCGCCTATTATCTGGCGGTGGCCGGCGCGGAACGCATTTCGCGGCTGGTGGAACGCAGCGAGCCGTTGACGCTGTCATTGGGCACCGGTCGCTCGGTGCGGGCCGCGGTCGAGGCGCTGAGTCGCATCGAGCGTCCTCAGCACCGCTTTGTATCGCTGGTGGGCAACGTCGCCCGGGATGGCTCGGCCAACCGCTACGATGCGGTGATGGTGCTGGCCGACAAAACCGGCGGCGAGCGCTTTCTGCTGCCGGCCCCGGTGGTGGCCGAGTCCCTCGATGAAAAACAGGCCATGCTCTCGCAGCGGCTGTTCAAGGCGATTGCCGATGTGGCTCGCGAGTCGGAGGCGGCGTTTATCGGCGTGGGGCGCATCGACCGTCAGGCCACGCTGTTTCAGGATCACTTCATCAGCGAAAGCGAACTCGACGAGCTATTGGGGCTGGAGGCGGTCGGCGAACTGCTGGGCTGGCCGCTCAACCGCCAGGGCGAGGTCATCGACTGTTCGATTACAAGGCGCGTCACCAGTCTGCCCCTCGAACGCTTTGGCAAGCATCTGATGGTTGCCATGGCCGGCGGGCGCGACAAGGCGCCGGCGATTCATGCTGCGCTGCGCGGCGGCTGGCTGAAGGGGCTGGTGACCGATGAGATCGCCGCGCGGCATATCCTCGATGCCGATGAGCGCGCCGCGGGCTGAGTGTATTGTTCGGCGGTGCAACATGCTGTTTTGCTAACAGATTAGCGTAAAGTCTAAGGGTCAGGGCTTTGCTTTTTTTTGCCTTACGTACGATCATTTGTTCGATAGCTGATCAATGAGATCAAATCGAACGATCAACGTCTGGCGACAACAATGCCAACACAAGCCAATAGGAGTGCTTTATGCGACTCGCGCGTCACTTACCTCTCACCAGTCTGGCGGCAGCCATCGCCTTCGCCGGCCAGGCCCAGGCAGAAACCGAACTGACCGTTGCGACGGTCAACAACAACGACATGGTCATCATGCAAAGCCTTACCGATGAATTCGAAGAGGCGCATCCCGATATCACCCTGGATTGGGTGGTGTTGGAGGAAAACGTGCTGCGTCAACGTATGACGACCGATATCGCCACTGAAGGCGGTCAGTTCGATGTGATGACCATTGGTACCTATGAAGTGCCGATCTGGGCTGAACGTGGCTGGCTGTCACCGCTTGACGACCTGCCCGACGATTACAACGAAGACGATCTGCTAACCTCGGTCCGCGATGGTCTTAGCCATGACGACACGCTCCACGCGCTGCCGTTTTATGCCGAAAGCTCGATGATGTATTACCGCAAAGATCTGTTCGAAGAAGCGGGCATCGAGATGACCGATGAGCCCACCTGGGAAGAAGTTCGCGAATGGGCGGGCAAACTGGACGGCATGGAAGACGGTCTAGCCGGTATCTGCCTGCGCGGTAAACCCGGCTGGGGCGAAAACATGGCGTTTGTGTCCACCTTGGTGAACACCTTCGGCGGCCGCTGGTTTGATGAGGATTGGAACCCTGAACTGAACTCCGATGCTTGGGTAGAGGCCATCCAGTTCTACGTTGACCTGCTTAATGATTACGGCCCTTCAGGTGCCAGCTCCAACGGCTTTAACGAAAATCTGGCGCTGTTCTCACGCGGTAACTGCGGCATGTGGGTCGATGCCACCTCAGCGGCGGGCAAGCTGTACGACCCAGATGAGTCAGAAGTCGCGGACAGCCTTGGCTATGCCCCCGCTCCGGTAGCCGAAACGCCTAAAGGCTCTCACTGGCTTTGGTCCTGGGCGCTAGCCATCCCGGCGTCGTCCGAAAACCAGGAGGCTGCGAAGAAGTTTGTTACCTGGGCGACCTCTGAAGAATATATCGAGCTGGTGGGTGAGACTGAAGGCTGGACCAGCGTACCTCCCGGTACGCGTAAATCGACCTACGAAGACGAGCGTTATACCGACGCCGCGCCGTTTGCCGACTTTGTGCTCCAGGCGATTCAGGAGGCCGATCCAACCGACTCAACTCTGGAACCCAATCCTTACATCGGTGTGCAGTTCGTCGGCATTCCTGAGTTCCAGTCGATTGGCACCCAGGTTGGCCAGACCATCTCTTCCGCGCTAACGGGTGATGTCTCGGTGGAACAGGCGCTCGACAGCGCCCAGCGTGCCACTGAACGCGCCATGCAACGGGCGGGTTACCTGGACTAACGCTGTTAACGCCTGAGCCGATAGGCTCAGGCGTCTTTCCTTGTGCTTTCTGGCAGGTACTTCCATGACTAAAACACGTGCTTCCGGCCGTACCGTCGGCGGGCTAAGAACGCTGTCGCTTCAAGCACCCGCTGTGACGCTCTTGCTGCTGTGGATGATTGTGCCGCTCGGCATGACGATATGGTTTTCGCTGCAGCGCTATAACCTGTTAATGCCTGAAGTGACTGGCTTTGTCGGGTTCGAAAACTACGAGTATCTAGTTACCGATCCGGCGCTATGGGCGGCGATGGGCAACACCCTGCTACTGGTCGGCTGGGTGCTGGCGATTACCGTGGTGGGCGGCACGCTACTGGCCGTGCTGTTTCAACAAGATTTCGCAGGGCGGGGCATTGCCCGCGTGCTGGCGATTTCGCCGTTTTTCGTCATGCCCACCGTCAGCGCCCTGGTGTGGAAAAACATGATGATGCATCCATCCAACGGGGTGCTGGCTTGGCTCGCGGAGTCATTCGGGCTGCCCGCGTTGGACTGGTTTTCGTCGCTGCCGTTAACCTCGATTGTGATTATCGTCGCCTGGCAGTGGCTACCGTTTGCGCTGCTGATCCTGCTCACCGCCATGCAGTCACTGGATGAAGACCAGGTCGAAGCCGCGCGTATGGACGGCGCTGGCCCCGTTGCCATCTTCTTCTTTATCACGCTGCCCCATCTCAAGCGTGCTATCAGCGTGGTGATCATGATCGAAATGATCTTCCTGCTGACCATCTTTGCGGAAATTTTTGTAACCACGTCCGGCGGGCCAGGGCTTGCTACGACGAACCTGGCCTATCTGATTTACATCCGCGCGTTGCTCGATTTCGACGTGGGTACCGCTTCAGCCGGTGGGGTAATTGCGATCATTCTCGCCAATATTGTCGCTATCTTCCTGGTCCGTATGGTGGCCAAAAACCTGGAAGACTAACCGGCACGTAAGTGTCTTAGGAGACTTGTTATGACAAGCTTACGTTCCTCTAACAGCGCGTCCCCGTGGCGCTCGGCCGCGAGTAAAAGAGTGCTGCTGGCGGTCTTCGGCTGGACGGTGGCGCTGGTGATTTTCTTCCCCATCTTCTGGATGATATTGACCGGCTTTAAAACCGAGTCGGCGGCGATTGCCGATCCGACGCTGATTTTTTCGCCCACCCTGGAAAGCTACCAGGCGGTGCAGGCGCGCTCGGGCTATGCACACTTCGCGCTTAACAGCGTCGTGGTCGCCTTTGGCTCGACGCTGCTGGCGCTTCTGATCGCCATTCCATCGGCTTATGCGATGGCCTTTTTACCGACCAAACGCACCAAGGGCACCCTACTGTGGATGCTCTCGACCAAAATGCTGCCGTCGGTCGGGGTGCTGGTGCCCATTTACCTGATTTATCGCAGCACAGGGCTTTTGGATACGCGAACCGGGTTGATCATCATCTATACGCTGATGAATCTGCCGATCGTGGTGTGGATGCTTTATACCTTTTTCAAAGATATGCCCAAAGACATTCTCGAAGCCGGCCGCATGGACGGCGCCTCAACGCTGCAAGAGGTGTTCTTTTTGCTGTTACCGCTGACCCTGCCGGGTATTGCTTCCACGGGGTTGCTGTCGGTCATCTTAAGTTGGAATGAAGCTTTCTGGAGCCTCAATCTCACCTCGTCCAAGGCGGCTCCGCTAACCGCTTATATTGCCTCGTTCTCAAGCCCCGAAGGGCTTTTCTGGGCCAAGCTGTCGGCGGCCTCGACGATGGCGATCGCGCCGATCTTAATTTTCGGCTGGTTAACCCAAAAACAAATGGTGCGCGGGCTGACTTTCGGTGCCGTCAAGTAAAGGAGTTTTCCTATGGCAACCTTACAACTGAATAATATTACCAAGCGCTTTGGCGACACCGAGGTCATCAAAGGCATTGATTTGGACGTCAATGACCGCGAGTTTGTGGTGTTTGTTGGTCCTTCTGGGTGTGGTAAGTCCACCTTGATGCGCATGATTGCCGGGCTGGAAAACGCCACAGACGGCGATATCTTGATCGACGGCCAGCGGATGAACGACGTGGGGCCTGCGGATCGCGGCCTCGCCATGGTGTTCCAGAGCTACGCGCTTTACCCGCACATGACGGTGGAAGACAACATGGGCTTTAGCATGCGCCTGGCAAAGGTGCCTAAAGAACAGCGCCGGGCCAAAGTGCTGGAAGCCGCCAAAATTCTGCAGCTTGAGCCGTTGCTCGACCGCAAGCCCAAAGCGCTTTCCGGCGGCCAGCGTCAGCGGGTGGCCATTGGCCGCGCGATTGTCCGCAACCCGAGTATTTTCCTGTTCGATGAGCCTCTCTCCAACCTGGACGCTGCATTGCGCGTGCAGATGCGCATTGAGCTTGCGCGCCTGCACGACGAACTCGACGCCACGATGATCTACGTGACCCACGACCAGATCGAAGCCATGACCATGGCGGATAAGATCGTCGTGCTGCGGGATGGGGTGGTCGAGCAGGTGGGCTCGCCCATGGCGCTATATCACCATCCCCAAAACCGGTTCGTGGCGGGCTTTATCGGTTCGCCCAAGATGAACTTTCTTGACGTCACGCTGGTTGAGGTTACGCCTAGCGGGGTGAGTATTCGGATGCCTGGCGGCGGCGAGCGCCAAGTGCCGGTAGACGGTCAGCACCTGAGTAATGACGCCGCCCTGGAGCTGGGTATCCGGCCCGAGCACCTGGTGCTTGACGAGCAAGGGCCGTTGGTCGGGCAAATACAGGTGCTGGAGCGTCTAGGCGGCCAAACCTCGCTCTACGTCAAGACGGACGAACAGCTCATCACCATCATGGCCGATGGCGATGTGGCGTACCGGGTTAACGATACGGTGCGCTTTGGCTTTGCCCCTGAGCGTGCTCACCTGTTTGACGCTGATGGTATGGCCCTGCCGAGTTTGCAGCAGCACCCGCTGGCTGGGCTCACACGCGGGGACAATCGCGCCAACGGAGAAAGCGCCTCGCCCGAGGCGTCCGCATGACGGCGCTGATCTTCGACTGTGACGGCGTACTGGTGGATAGCGAAGCGCTGGCGGAAGGCACGCTGATCGAGCACCTCAGCCGCTGGCTGCCAGATATCAATGTCAGCCAGTCGCTGGGCCAGGCATTGGGCATGACCACCGCCAATATCCTGCGTCACGTCGAACGGCTAAGCACCTATCCGTTACCCGCGAATGCCGCCGAGCGGGTCGACACCGCCATTGAGGCGAGGCTGGCCCGCGAGCTGACCGCCATTGAAGGGGCCGAGGCAGCCGTGCGTTCGATTACGCTGCCCAAGGCTGTGGTTTCCAACAGCCGGCGCTGCCGCGTGTTGGCATCGCTTGCGGGCACCGGGCTGGATGCGGCGTTTGGCGACGTGCCGATTTTTACCGCCGAACAGGTCGCTCAGCCCAAGCCCGATCCGGCGCTGTATCAGCTGGCGGCCTCGACCCTGGGTGAAGCACCCCAGGATTGCCTGGTTGTCGAGGACAGCGTGGCTGGCGTGACGGCGGCCACCGCGGCGGGGATGTGGGTGATTGGCTTTATCGGGGCCAGCCACCTGGATGACGGGCAAGCCGAACGCCTTCGCCAGGCCGGTGCCTGGCGCATATTGCCCCACATGCAAGGGCTAAGTGATCTGGTTGACGAATGGCAAGGGGTTATCAGCCTGGGAGGAGCAAATGAAGCTAACCAATAAGGTGGCCGTGGTGACCGGCGGCGCCAAGGGGATCGGGCTGGCGATCGCCCAACGCTACCTGGCCGAAGGAGCCAGCGTGGTGGTGGCCGATATCGATACGGCGGCGATTGACGAGGCGGTCAGCCAGCTGCGTCAGACGGTGGACACCGAACGGGTGTTGGGCGTTGAGCTGAATGTCTGCGATGCGGCGTCGATCGACGCGATGGTGGTAAAGGTTCGCGAGCGTATGGGGCGTATCGATATTTTGGTGAACAACGCGGCGGTGTTTGATATGGCGCCGGTGCTTGAAGTCACCGAGGCGAGCTTCGATAAGCAATTCGCCGTTAACACCAAAGGTATGTTTTTCACCCTGCAGGCGGTCGCCAAGGCCATGGTCGATCAGGGGCAGGGTGGCAAAATCATCAATATGGCCTCCCAGGCGGGGCGGCGGGGCGAAGCGCTGGTAAGCGTTTACTGCGCAAGCAAGGCAGCGGTCATCAGCCTTACCCAGTCCTGCGGGCTGGATTTGATCAAGCATGGTATCAACGTCAACGGTATTGCGCCCGGCGTGGTCGATACGCCGATGTGGAAAGACGTCGATGCCCTGTTTGCCCGCTATGAAAACCGTCCGCTAGGCGAGAAAAAACGCTTGGTCGGCGAGGCCGTGCCGTTTGGCCGCATGGGGACGCCGGAAGACCATACCGGGGCGGCGGTTTTCCTGGCTAGCCAGGACAGTGACTACGTAGTTGCCCAGACGCTTAACGTCGATGGCGGCAATTGGATGAGTTGATCTGCCATGACGACTGATCTTGACACCCTGAGCCGCCAGATTATTCAGGCGGCCACCGACCTGCCGCGCTACATGGTGGCGCTGGCAGGCCCGCCGGGGGCGGGCAAGTCCTATCGCAGCGAACAGCTTTGCGCGGCAATCAATCGCCAGGCGCCGGGGCAGGCCGGGGTGGTGCCGATGGACGGTTACCATTTCGATAACGCCGTGATCGGCGCGTCGCAGCTGCCGCTCAAGGGCGCGCCGCATACCTTCGACGTGGATGGCCTGCGCGTGGATCTGGAGCGCATCCGCCGCGCCGACAGGCCGGTTGCGGTGCCGGTGTTCGACCGTCCGCTGGACCTGGCGCGGGCCGGTGGACGGCTGATCACCACAGAACAGCGCATCGTGATCGTCGAGGGCAACTATTTATTGCTCGACCGCCCCGGGTGGCGTGACTTGCGGCCCTTGTTTGATTGGACGCTGATGCTCGACGTTGAAGACGACGTCCTCGTCCAGCGCTTGGTGGCCCGCTGGTTGGCCATGGGCCAAGACCGCGCTGGGGCCCTGGAGCGCACCCATCAAAAAGACATGCTCAACGCCCAACTGGTGAAAACGTGCAGTTTTTCACCGGATCAGTACTGGCGTTAGCCCGTCATACCCTAGGACTAACCTGGAGAGCGATAATGACCCAACTCAATAATCACAATGTGGGCACACTAGGCTCCCCCATTGCCACCCCCGACTATGACCGCAGCGCCGTCACCCCTGGCATCGTGCATATTGGTGTCGGCGGCTTTCACCGCGCCCATCAGGCCATGTACCTGGACGGCCTGATGAACCAGGGCGGAGCGCTGGACTGGGGCATCGTCGGGGTCGGCGTTATGCCGGGCGACAAGCGCATGCAGCAGGCGTTGGCCGCGCAGGATCATCTCTACACGCTGGTCGTTAAACACCCGGATGGCCAGTATGAGCCGCGGGTGATTGGCAGCATGGTCGACTACCTGTTCGCGCCGGAGGCCACCGAGGCGGTGATCGAGCAAATGGCCGACCCGGCGATTCGTATCGTGTCGTTGACGGTTACCGAAGGCGGCTACAATTTCCATCCGGTGACCGGCGAATTCGATCTGGATAACCCGCAAATACGCGACGACCTTAGCCATCCCACCCAGCCCTCATCCAGTTTTGGTCTGGTGGTCGAGGCGCTGGTACGCCGCCGCGAGCGGGGTATCGCTCCCTTTACGGTCATGTCCTGCGACAACATTCAAGGCAACGGGGAAGTGGCCAAGCGGATGTTCAGTGCCTATGCCCAGGCCCGTGATCCGGCGCTGGGTGCCTGGCTGGCCGAGGAAGTGGCGTTCCCCAATGCCATGGTGGATCGCATTACTCCGGTCACGTCTGAGACGGATATCAGCGAACTGGCGGCGCATTTCGGTATCGATGACGCCTGGCCGGTGGTGTGCGAGCCGTTTACGCAGTGGGTGCTGGAAGATCACTTCCCGCTGGGCCGGCCAGCGCTGGAAAAGGTGGGCGTGCAGCTGGTCGACGACGTGGAGCCCTACGAGTTGATGAAGCTGCGCCTGCTCAACGCCAGTCATCAGGCGCTCACCTACTTTGGCTATCTGGCCGGTTACCGCTACGCTCATGAGGTGTGTCAGGACCCTCTGTTCGTGGATTTCCTGCTCGGCTACATGCGCGAGGAAGGCTCGCCTACGCTTTCGCCGGTACCCGGCGTTGATCTTGAGGCTTACCGGTTGACGCTGATCGAGCGCTTTGCCAATCCGCAGATCAAGGACACCCTGGCCCGGCTGTGCGCGGAAAGCTCCGACCGGATCCCCAAGTGGCTGGTGCCGGTGATTCGTCAGCAGCTGGCGCATGGCGGCGAAATCCGCCGCAGCGCCGCGGTGGTGGCCAGTTGGGCCCGCTACGCCGAAGGCCGGGACGAGCAGGGCGAGCCCATCGACATCGTCGATCGCCTGAAAACCTCGCTGATGGAGATTGCCGCCCAGAACCGCACTCGGCCCACGGCGTTCGTCGAAAATCGCGAGCTGTTCGGCGATCTGGCCGACCAACCGCGCTTCCTGGCGGCCTATCTGGCGGCGCTTGCATCGCTGCACGATCGCGGCGCACGCGCTACGCTTGAGGATCTGGTCTCGTCCAAAGGAATTAAGTGATGTATATCGGCGTCGATTGTGGAACGCAAAGTACCAAAGTGGTGGTGGTAGATGTAGATCACGGCCTGATCCGCGGCGAGGCCAGCCGTCCTCACCATCTCGACGAAGGCGAGCACGGCCGCCGCGAGCAGGCCCCAAGCGAATGGTTGTCTGCCCTGAAGGGCGCCTTCTTTGAAGCCCTGGAGCGCGCGGGTGTCGACGCCGGGCAGGTGCGTGGTATCGGGGTTTCCGGCCAGCAGCACGGCATGGTGGCGCTGGACGCTGACGGTGTGCCGGTGTATCCGGCCAAGCTATGGTGCGATACCGAAACCAGCGCTCACAACAGCGATCTGGTTGCTCGCCTGGGCGGTGAAGCCGGCTGCCTGGAGAAACTCGGCCTGGTGCTGCAAACCGGCTATACCGCCTCCAAGGTGGCATGGCTGCGCGATCACCACCCCGATGCCTACGCGCGTATCGACAGCCTGTTGCTGCCCCACGATTACCTCAATTTCTGGCTGACCGGCAACCGCGTGACCGAAGCAGGCGACGCCTCCGGCACCGGCTACTTCGACACCCTGAGGCGCCGTTGGCGGCTGGATGTGTTCGCCGAAATCGCCCCCGAGCTGGACCCGAAGCGTGTGCTACCGCGATTGCTCGAGGCCCATGAGCCTGCCGGTGTGGTGCAAAGCGCTGTGGCCGCTGAACTGGGGTTATCTGATAACGTCGTGGTGTCTTCCGGCGGTGGGGACAATATGCTGGGGGCGATTGGCACCGGCAATATTACCCCGGGGTTGATTACGTTAAGCTTGGGGACATCGGGCACGGTGTGTGCGTATTCGCCTGCGCCGGTGGTCCTCGACAATGCCATGGTCGCCAATTTCTGCTCGAGCACCGGCGGGTGGCTGCCGCTGATCTGCACCATGAACGTCACCTCGGCGACCACCCGGGTGCGCGAGCTGTTTGGTCTGGATCTCGACGCCTTTGGCCAGCGCGTGGCGAGCGCGCCCATCGGCGCGGAAGGCGTGACCGTGCTGCCGTTTTTCAACGGCGAGCGGGTACCCATGCTGCCGGAAGCCTCGGCGGATTTCCTCGGCCTGACCAGTCTCAATACCACCCAGGCCAATCTGTGCCGGGCGGTGATGGAAGGGGCGACATTCGGGCTGCGCTATGGCCTTGAGCTGCTCGGTGATCTGACCGCCGGCGCCAGCCAGATTCGACTGATTGGCGGCGGCGCCAAGAGCGCGGTGTGGCGCCAGATGGTGGCGGATATAACCGATACCCAGGTGATCTGCCCCGAAATTACCGATGCCGCCGCGCTGGGCGGGGCCCTCCAGGCAGCGTGGTGCGACCAGCGAGCGTCAGGCGTTACCCTGGAAGCGCTATGTGAACGGCTGGTAACCTTGGATGCCCACTCCCAGGCGGACCCAGACCCAGCGCGGGTGGCGGCTTACCAGACGGCGTATGCGCGTTATTGCAGTGCGCTTCAACAGCGCCACGGCCACACTGATTAACAGACAGGTACGCGGTCAACAAGGAGATTTAGATATGGCTGATCAATTACAGCAGTTAAAAAAACACTCACTGGTGGTGGCCGATACCGGTGACCTGGAAGCGATTCGCCGCTACCAGCCGCAGGACGCCACCACCAATCCGTCGCTACTGCTCAAGGCGTTCAGCCTGCCGGGCTATCAGGCGATGATCGACGAAGAACTGAGCCAGGTGAAAGCCGCAGGCGGCGCGCGCGAGCAGCAGGTGCCCCACGCCGTGGACCGGTTGGCGGTGGCGGTAGGCAGCGAAATCGCCGCCGTGGTGCCGGGGCGCGTGTCCACCGAAGTGGCCGCCCGGCTGTCGTTTGATACTCAGGCAAGCATTGCCAAGGCCCACGAGCTGATCGAGCTTTACGAAGCCCGAGGCGTTGGCCGCGACCGCGTGCTGATCAAATTGGCGTCCACCTGGGAGGGCATTCGTGCCGCTGAGGTGCTGGAGCGCGAGGGCATTCAGTGCAACCTGACGCTGCTGTTCAGCGACGCCCAGGCCCAGGCCTGTTTTGATGCGGGCGTGTTTCTGATCTCGCCGTTCGTCGGCCGTGTTACCGACTGGTACAAAAACGCCACCGGTAAGGACTATGCGCCGGATGACGACCCGGGGGTCAAGTTTGTGCAAGGCGTGTGCGAGCGTGCCAACCAGGGCGGCTACGAGACGGTGGTCATGGGCGCCAGTTTCCGTACCACCGGCCAGGTGCTGGCGTTGGCGGGATGCCCGCGGCTGACGATTTCCCCGGCCCTGCTCGAAGAACTGGCCTCGACGGAAGGCCAAGTGACCCCGCAGATTGCGCCGCCTGGCGGCAACGGCAAGCCGTTCCCTGCGCTCAGCGAGGCCGACTTCCGCTGGGGGCACAACCAGGACGCCATGGCCAACGACAAGCTGGCGGAAGGGATTCGTCGCTTCCACGACGATCAGCTCGAGCTGGAAACGCTGATTGATCAGCGCCTGGGGTGAGTCGACGCAGGCCTGAACCGCCAGGCACAATGGATTGACCTTCAGCGCTCAGGAGCAGGTTGATGGAGTCAGCCCTCGCCGCGTTACTCGAATCGACCGGTTTAACCCACAAGGGTGGGTTGCAGCCGTTGAGCGGTGGCGATATCGCCGCCGTTTATCAGTTGGATACCGACCAGGGAAGCGTCGTCGTCAAGCACGATGAGGCAGATCGACTGCGCGGCGAAGCCGAAGCCTTGCGGGCGTTGAGAGGGGCGTGCACCCGATTGAAAGTGCCCCAGGTGCTGGGGCTGGCGGACGGCTGGCTGGTGATGGAGGCGCTGGATACGTCCGGCAAGCGCGATGAAGTTATGCTGGGCGAGGGCCTGAAAGAGCTGCATGCGAGCGTCGCCGAGCAGCATGGCTGGCACTGGGACAACGCCTGCGGCCGAACCCCTCAGCCTAATGCCCCGCTCAGCGATGGGCGCGCCTTTCAGCGCGAACGGCGGCTGTTGCCGCTCGCTGAGGCCTGCTTCCAGCGTGGCGTGATCGGCAAATCGCTTTTCGAGCGTATCGTACGTCAGGCTCACGCCCTGGAAGACTGGCTGCCCAACCGGCCCGCAAGTCTGGTGCACGGCGATCTGTGGTCCGGCAATGTGCTTTATACCCCCAGCGGCCCGGCCATCATCGACCCGGCGATCTACCGCCACTACCCGGAAGTCGATATCGCCATGCTGACGCTCTTCTGTTCACTGGGTGATGCCTTTTTCGAGGCCTACTGGAACGGCGACGCCCCGACCGATTGGCCGAGGCGTGAGGCGTTATTCCAGCTTTATCCGCTGCTCAACCACGTTCTACTGTTTGGCACGAGCTTTCGCAGCGGCGTGGAGCGCAGCATCGCTACGCTTGAGGCTTACCAGGACTTGTAGGGCAGGAATTTGCCGTTCAGGGTCAGCAGCACGCGATCCCCTTTGGGGTCTTCGATCTTATCCATTTCCATGGTGAAATCGATCGCGCTCATGATGCCGTCACCAAACTGCTCCTGTACCACATCCTTGAGCGTCTCCCCATATACGCCGACCACTTCGTAAAGACGATAGATGAAGGGGTCCTGGGGAATGGCTTCGTCCCACATCTTGGTAGGAAACGCCACCAGGGCATCAGCGATGTCGCCATCCACATCCAGCGTCGCGCAGATCTTCTTGGCGATATCGGGACTGGCGCTGTTCATGCCGTAGCAGGCTGATGCCACCCAGACCGGTGACATGCCCACGGCGCTGGCGATATCGTCCCAGCTCATCTTCTTGCGCGCTTTGGCGGCAAGCAGGGTGTGGCGCATCTCTAACTTATCCATAATGGTTCTCCTTTAACGTGGAGGGCCGATGGAGCCCTTTGGTTGCCGATAGGGCGTCGTTCAAGACAGGACCTTTTTGGGCTGGGTACGGACGTGAGTGGTGTAGAGCACCAGGCCCACAAGGGTCAGGCCGCCGACCAGGTTGCCCAGCACCGTCGGAATTTCGTTCCACATGATGTATTGATACAGCGTGAAGTCAGCGCCCATCAGCAGGCCAATGGGGAACAGGAACATGTTGACCACTGAGTGCTCGAAGCCAAGATAGAAAAACACGATGATCGGCATCCACATGGCCATGATCTTGCCAGAAACCGTGGTGGAAATGGCCGCCCCTACAACGCCCATGGACACCATCCAGTTGCAGAACATGCCGCGCAGGAAGAGCACGATCCAGCCCGCAAGCCCCGCGTCCTGGTAGCCCACGGTACGGCTTTCGCCGACTTCCATCATCTGGAGGCCCACCTCGTTGATTTCTTCAGTGCCGCCCATGGTGAAGTTCATGTAGCCAAACACGGCAATGAATAGGGCTCCCGCCAGGTTGCCAATGCCGACCAGGGCCCAGCACTTGAGCATGCGCGGCAGAGTGACGCCCGGGCGTTTGTCGAGCCAGGCGATCGGCACCAGCGTGAACACCCCGGTGAGCAGGTCGTAGCCCATCAGATAGAGCATGACAAAGCCAACGGGAAAGAGTAATGCGCCAATCAGGAAGTTGCCGGTCTGCGTCGCAATGGTGATGGCAAAAATAACCGCCAGCGCGAGGGTCGCCCCCGCCATAAAGGCACGAATGAGCGTGTCCCGGGTGCCCATATAAACCTTCGATTCACCCTGGTCGACCAGCTTAGTGACGAATTCACTGGGCATTAGATATGACATAGAGAGGTTTTCCTTCGTCATTTCGGTTAATTAACGCCGCGTTAAATAGTCCAGTGCTAATCCCTTGGCCTCATCTGGATATCGCAGGCACTTTTTCGCCTTCAGACAAGTGCATTTGCTATGCCAACTAGCCGATTAAGCAAGAGGTTAACTTTTAAAAAGCCGCTAAATCAGTGTGTTAAATAGTTGCATGACGATTCGCAGGATACCCAGGGACTGGCGCTTGTATAAGATTTAGACGATGTTCGGCGCAAAACTGCACCACCTAGTGGCGCCTGGTAAGTAGGCGCCCCGTCATAATGCATTAAGTCCTTTGGGCGCGTAGCTGGCGCCTTGCTGACGCTTTTTGACGAGTGGCTCTGCGCCTTGGAGCAAGGGCATTGCACTCTTTTGGCTCAGGCCGTTCAGAGGCTGGCGTTGGGCGTTGACTGGTTCTTGTACAAGCGTTGAGAGTGAGCTGGAAGTTAAATTGACGGACGGCAAAGCGGGTGCTAATTTACATTCATAAATGTATGTTATGGCGCGTTTTTCTGCGCCATGATACCCGGCGAACCAACGACAGCCCGGCACTGTAACGGCGGTTGATTCGTCCAACGCTAGCGTCAAGGAAGACGGCCTGCGACTGTCAAAGGCATTGCTTCCTACCGCTATTAGAGTATTGGGCTCCACCATGACATCGAGACGATTGGCTATGCCACTTTCAGCATCGCGTAGGTTCCGCCCGCTGGGGCGAGCGGCTGCATTATCCACGTTACTCATGGTTGCTTCGGGCAGCGCCGTCGCACAGTGGGAAGGAAGCGTTGGCGCCGGTGTGTTCAGCATGCCCGAGTATTTGGGTAGCGACGACAACGAAACGCGCGCCTGGCCGAGCGCCAGCGTTACCTACGGCGATACTTTCTATGCCAGCGTGCGCGATGGCATCGGCTGGAATATTTTCCGCCAGGGCAACTGGGCGGTTTCACCGTATGTCAGCTACCTGTCTGGGCGCGATAATGACGGTGAGCTACGCGGGTTGGACAAAGTGGATGATTCGGCAGCGCTGGGGGTTCGCGCCCGCTATTCAGACGGCCCCTGGGGGCTTGAAGCCGCCACTCGAGCCCCGCTGGGCGGTGATATAGACGGCTTTGACGCCGAGCTCAAGGCCAGCTGGCGGACCATGCTGTCCGAACAGATGGCTTTTTCCGTGGGCCCGGAGCTGACCTATAGCAGCGACGACTGGACTGACGATATGTTTGGCATCTCGCCGGACGAGAGCGCCCGCTCCGGGCTTGCTGTCTATCGACCCAACGATGGCTACTTCCGCATGGGCCTGACCAGCAGCCTGAGCTACTACCTGACCCGCGACTGGTCGGTTACCGGCCTGCTGGGCATCACCCGGTTAACGGGCGACGCCGCTGACAGCCCGATCGTCGACGACGTGGGTAACGAGACCCAGGTCATGGGCGGCGCGCTGATCAACTATCACTTTTAACCCGTTTATCATTTTTAATCGCGCTGGTTAACAAGACGATGCCACCAATCGCTGAGCCACTGCCCTGGGCGAGTGGCTTTGACGGGAGTAATCCCGGCGTGGCGGGTCAGGAAGCGTTTGAGCGGCACCACCTGCTGGGCATTGTTGAGCATGGGCGCGTGGCCGCAGCCCGCCGCCTCAAGGGTTTCCAGGTGGGGCTGGTTTTGCTGCATGCGCGTGACGCTTGCGGCCAGCAGAAGCTCAGAATGCTCACCGCGAATGACCATCAGCGGGCAGCGGATACGCTGCCAGTCGCTCCAGGTGTCGCGGGGCGTATCGTGGACAAACTGCTCGCCTATGCGCGGGTCGTAATGAAAGCTCCAGCTACCGTCGGGCAGGCGTCGGGCACTGCTGAGCGCCATGTGCTCCCACTCGTGACGGGAAAGGCGACCAAACCCCTGGTAGTGCTGCTCGAGGGCCTGTTGCAGTTCACTGAGCGTGGAAAAACGCTTAAGGACACTAAAGTAGGTCGCCATTTCCGCCAGCGTCTGGCCGTTCAGTTCGGGCCCCACATCGTTGAGTACCAGGCAGCCAATTCGCTGGGCGGTGGCGTCATCCGCCGCCAGCAGCATGCCCAGCAAGCCGCCCATCGAGGTGCCGATCCAGTTGGCGCGTTCGATGCGGTAGTGATCGAGTACCGCCAACGCGATCGTCACATAATGGCTATATAAGTAATCATTGGCAGGATACATCGACCAGCTGGAAAGCCCGCGTCCTGGGGTATCGGGGGCGATGACCCGCCACTTTGGCCCCAGCTGACGGGCCAGGGAGGCAAAATCGCCGCCGTGCCGGGCAAGCCCATGCCAGGCAATCACGGTGTTGGGCGCGTCGGGGTGCCAGATACGCACGGCGATTTCCAACTGGCGGACGTTAATATAGTCGATGCGATCCATGGCGGGCCTCAGAGAGTCGAATATTGCTGCGCAGCATGATGCCGTACAGCATAGTTGAGGAAAACCCGTTGAGTAAAACGGGTTTGCACGGTGTCGCCTCTGGGTCGCCGTGGCGAAAAGAAATAGCAACGTAAACTGAAAATCAGCTCAGGGTCTGGTATCGCCAAAAAAACATGCGACAATGTATGTAAGTACCCAGACCGCTCTATTTATGAGGAAAACGCTATGCTGCGACGCCCTTCCACGTCGGCTTTGAAGACCCTTCGTCCCTTTACGGCGCAGCGTAAGCTGCTTCCCGCGTTAGTGCTTTCGCTATGGGCGATGCCCGCTTGGTCGGCAGACCTGCTCACCATCACCCGCGATGCGCTGGAAAACAATGCCGAATTGAGTTCGGCGCGTTCGGAAAGCCAAAGCGTCGAAGCGGGGCGGGACGTCGCCCGTGGCGACCTGCTGCCCCAGGTGAATGCCTCGGGCAACGTGGCGCACAACCGCCAGTATGAAAGCCAAAGCGGCACCCAGGCCGGACAGGCGGGGGATGGCACAGGCAACACCGCCGGCAATGACGACCCTTTCAATAGCGTCAGCCTGACGCTTGAAGCCTCGCAGGCGCTGTTTGACGCGCGCAACAGCCGCGAAGTGACGCAAGCCGAGCGGCAGATCGACCAACAGGTCTTCGTGCTGGCGTCCACCGAGCAGCAAGTGCTGATCGACGTGGCAACGGCGTACTTCGATATTTTGCGCGCCAATGACATTCTCGATGCCCGTCTGGCTCAGGAACGCGCCATTGGTCGCCAGCTCGAACAGGCGGAAGAGCAGTTCGAAGTTGGCCTGATTGCGATTACCGAAGTCGAGGAAGCTCAGGCGAGTTTCGATCAGTCCCGCGCTGAGCGAATCGCAGCGCAGAGCGATTTGCAGGTCAGCTTCGAAGTGCTCGAACGTTTGACCGGCCAGCGCTACGCCAGTATCGAGGCGCTGAGCGACGACTATCCCATCGCTCCGCCGACGCCCGCCGATCGCGACGAGTGGGTCGGCCTGGCCGTAGAGAATAATCCGCTGGTGCTCGCCGAGCAGGCAGGCGTCGAGGTTTCTCGCAGCGGCGTTGGTATCTCCGAAGCCCAGCGGTTACCCACCCTTGAGGCCTTTGCGAACTACCAGTATGCCGACAACGACATCGACGGTGTCGAGGGCCATGACTCCTCAAGCCAGATAGGCCTGAGCGCCAACTTGCCACTGTATACCGGTGGCAGTACCCAGGCCGGCATCCGCCAAAGTACCTATCAGTTGGAAGCCAGTCAGTACGATTTTGAAGCCCAGCGCCGCGACACCGTTCAGCAGGTACGCTCGCTGTACACCCAGGTCAGCAACGACGTATCCACCGTGGATGCCCGTGAGCAGGCCATCGTGTCCAACCAAAGCGCGCTGGACGCCACCCGTGCCGGCTACGAAGTGGGTACCCGCAATATCGTCGACGTGCTGAATGCCGAGCAGAATCTGTACAACGCGATCTCCGACTACGCCCAGGCCCGCTACGACTACGTCGTCAACCTGCTGTCGTTGCGTCAGCAGGCCGGCCGTCTGGACGTCGAGGCCGTCGAGGATATTAACGCCTGGCTACGGGGCGAAGAGGTGACCTTTACGCTGCCCGAAGACAGCGACTCAAGCAGCGTCACCAACATTGGCGAGCGCCCCGAACTCGATCAGTAAAAGACCTTTCAGGCGGCCCCTGTGGCCGCTGAACATTTACATTCATACGTGTATGGTTGTAACCTGTGTCGGTTTTATTGGCGCCTTAAGGGAAAAAGTAATGAAGATAAAGTGTTATGGCGTTCGCAGCGCGCTCATGGTCCTAGGCGCTAGTGCGCTGCTTGCTGCCTGCGGCCAAGAAGAAGAAGCCGAGCAAGCGGAAGGCCAACAGCAACAAGAATCACCTCCCGTGCAAGTCGAAGTTACCGAAGCTACCCGACAAGACCTGCCGTTGGACAAATCCTACGCCTCGCTGCTGCGCAGCGACGAGGAAGTCACTCTGGTAACCCGCGTGTCAGGCTACTTGGAAGAGCGCCACTTTGAGCCGGGCGAATTCGTGGAAGAGGGGCAGCGGCTGTACTCCATTGAACCCGACGTTTACCGCGCCACGGTTAACCAGCGCGAAGCCGATTTGCAAAGCGCCCAGGCGGAGTTATCCCGCGCCCAGCGCGATGCGGAGCGTTTTGAACGGCTGCTTAGCCAAAACTCGGTCAGTCGCCAGGAATACGACCAGGCCCGCGCCGACCTTGGCGTCGCGCAAGCCAGCGTAGCTCAGGCATCAGCGTCTCTGGAAAGCGCGCAGATTGACCTGGACTATGCCGAAGTGACCGCGCCGGTCGCCGGCATGATCAGCTTAAGTGAAATCAACGTGGGTAATTTCGTTGAATCAGGAACCGAGCTTGCCACCATTACGCCGCTAGACCCGCTGGAAGTACGTTTCCAAATGCCGCAAAGCGACGCCTATGAGCTGCGCCGTCAACTGCGCGATGGCGAGTCAGTGGAAGACATTGGCGCAAGCCTAACCCTGCCAGGGCGTGGCGGCGAGCAGGACAGCAGCCTCGAAGGGCGCCTTGAATACCTCGGCTCGCGCGTCAGCGACAGCACCAGCACCGTTCAGGCCAGTGCCACCTTCGACAACCCCGATGGCGATATTCTGCCAGGCCAGTTCGTACGCGTCAGAATTGATGGCTTGAAGCGCTATGACGTATTCGCCGTGCCTGAAATTGCCGTCACCCAGGGCTTGATGGGCCCGCAAGTGTTTGTGCTGGATGAAGATGACCGTGCCCGCGCGCGGACGGTGAGCCTGGGTGAAGTGGCCGGTCCATGGCAAATTCTGCGCGACGGCCTGGAAGAGGGTGACCGCGTAGTGGTTGGCGACCCATCCGGGATCGAGCCAGGTACCACCATCGATCCGCAGTCGTTTGACGGTGATGCCGATGAGGTGGTGGAAAACGTTGAAGAAGAGCAGGCCGAACAAGAGGAAGAGGCTGCCGAGCAGGCCGAGCAAGCCCAGGGCGGCGGCGGTGCCGGTGGTGGTGAAGAAAGCGAAGAGGAAGGAGACTCCTCGGAATGAATTTCTCAAACTTCTTCATTAGTCGGCCGATTTTTGCCTCGGTTCTGGCGATTATTCTGACCATTATCGGCATCGTCAGCATGCGCGTACTGCCCGTCGAGCAGTACCCAAGCGTGGTACCGCCTACTGTGTCGGTTGAGGCACAGTTCCCGGGGGCCGATGCGGAAACCGTCGCGCAGACGGTGGCCGCGCCGCTGGCGGAGTCGATCAACGGCGTTGAGGACATGTTGTACATGACCTCAAATAGCAGCGATAACGGCAGGGTGTCGATGAACATTGCGTTCAATATCGGCACCGAAGGCGATACCAATACGATTAACGTCAACAACCGCGTTCAGGGCGCGCTGTCGCAACTTCCTGAAGCGGTGCAACAGCAGGGCGTTACCGTTGAGCTGCGTTCAAGCTCGATTCTGATGTTCGTGGCGTTGACCTCGCCGGAGGGCGACTACAACAACGTCTTCATGCAGAACTACGCCACCCTGAACATTATCGACGAACTGCGCCAGGTGCCCGGGGTCGGCGAAGCCGAGGTGCTGGGTGGCGGCGAGTTCGCCATGCGTATCTGGCTGGATCCCGAAAAACTCTCGCAATACGATTTAACCCCAAGCGAAGTGTCGAGCGCCATTCAATCGCAAAACACTGAAATTCCAGCGGGCAGCCTGGCGGCTACGCCACAGAGTGAGCCGCGCGCGTACACTTACACCATTACCGCAGGCGGTCGCCTGAGCGACGTCGACGACTTTCGTAACATTGCGCTGCGCACCAATTCAGACGGCTCGAGCTTAAGACTTGAAGACGTTGCCCGCATTGAACTGGGCGCTTCCTCCTACGGTGTTGATGCGAAGCTAAATGGCGATGCCATGACGCCGATCATCATTAACCAGCAGCCGGGTGCCAACGCCTTGGAAACGGCAAGCGCGGTTAACGACACCATGGAAGAGCTTGGGGAACGTTTCCCGCCTGGGCTTGAATACGTGGTGCCTTACGACACCACGCTGTTTATCGATGCCTCGGTTAGCACTGTGGTGAAGGTGTTTATAGAGGCATTCTTAATCGTCGGTGTGATTCTGTTTATCTTCCTGCAGAACTGGCGGTTCACGGTGATTGCCATGTCGGTGGTGCCGGTCTCGGTACTGGCGACGTTCGCTGGCTTCTTCATGTTCGACTTCTCGATCAACCTGCTCACGCTGTTTGCGCTGGTGCTGTCGATAGGGATAGTGGTGGACGACGCCATACTGGTGGTCGAAAACGTTGAACGGGTGCTGAGCGAAGAAGAGGATATTAGCGTCAAAGACGCAACTATTCGCGCCATGAAAGAGGTCGGTGGCCCAGTTATCGCCACCTCGCTGATCATGGCGGCGGTGTTTATCCCGGTGGCATTTTTGGGTGGCTTTACCGGGCAGATATACCAGCAGTTTGCCTTGACGGTGGCGATTTCTGTGGCGTTCTCGGCGCTAATGGCGCTGACGTTCACGCCTGCGCTATCCGCTATCTTTATCAAACACAAGTCCAAGCATGCCCAGTCCAAATTCATGCGCGCGGTGCAAACGCCGCTGCGTTTATTTGACCGGCTGTTTGCTGCGATCACCGCAGGTTTTATGGCGATAGTGAAGGTGCTGGTGCGCTTTTGGGTACTGGCATTGGCGTTAACGGCCCTGGTTATCGGCGGTTCCTGGTGGCTGTATCAAAGCAACCCCTCGACGCTGGTGCCGGAAACGGACCAGGGCATAGTGCTGGCCAGTGTGACGTTGCCCGATGCCGCGTCGCTGGACCGCACCGAAGAGTACATGGCAGCACTGAGTGAGCGGGTTGAAGCCATTCCAGGGGTGCGTTACTCCTCGGCGATTGCGGGCTATGACATTTTGTCGAGCTCGGTAAATACCGCCCGTGGCGTCATGTTTATTAACCTTGACTCTTGGGAAGATCGAGATCTTAGTGCCAACGATCTGGTCGGGCAGATCATGCAGATTGGCGCTGAAATCCCTGGTGGCTCGGCCATGGCGTTTAACGCACCGCCCATACAGGGGCTTTCGACCACCGGTGGCTTTACCGGCTACTTGCAATCGTTTGGCGGGGCCAGCTCTCAAGAGCTTTACGAGGCCGCACTTCAGGTAACCCAAAAAGCCAACGAGCACCCGGCGCTTGAGCAGGTCTTCTCGACCTTTAGCGTTAACGTGCCCGGCTACCGTGCGGACATCGACCAGCAAAAAGCGTTGAGCTATGGCGTATCACTGGAAGATTTGCAGACGACGCTTGCCAACACCTTCGGTAACGGCTTTGTTAACTATTTCAGTTATCAAAACCGTAACTTCCAGGTGTATATGCAAAACGAAGATGACTTCCGACTAACCCCTGATGACACAAATCACATTTATGTGCGCGGGGGCGACGGCGAGCGGATTCCGCTGTCGGAATTCGTCACCTTGGAGCGCGAGGCCAAGCCCGCGGTGGTGTCACGCTTCGGTGTTTACTTAGGGGCGCAGTTCCAGGGTGGCCCGGCGGAAGGCTACAGCTCAGCCCAGGCGATCGAAGCCATGGATGAGATCGTTGAAGAAACCCTTGGCCGCGACTGGGGCATGGGCTGGACAGGTACCGCTTACCAGGAAGCCGAGCTTGGCAACGCCGCAACGCTCGCGATCGTGTTTGGTATTCTGATGGTCTTCCTGATCCTTGCCGCCCAGTATGAAAGCTGGTCGCTGCCGCTGGCGGTACTGACCTCTACCCCGTTTGCTTTCTTGGGCGGCGTAGGCGGTATTGTGCTGCGCGGGCTGGATACCAGTGTGTACGTGGAAATCGGCCTGTTGGTGGTGGTGGGCCTGGCGGCCAAAAATGCCATCCTGATTGTCGAGTTTGCCGAGCTGCAGCGTAAAGAGCAGGGCAAGACGATCAAGGAAGCCGCGATTACCGCTGCGGAAATGCGTTTCCGGCCCATCGTTATGACATCGCTTGCGTTTATTCTGGGTACGCTGCCGTTGGCGTTGGCTACCGGGGCAAGTGATGTCAGCAGTCACCACATCGGGACAACGGTCGCGGTGGGCATGGGCACGGTGGCGGTTCTGGGAAGCCTGTTTGTACCCAGTTACTATTCCATGATTGCACATGTTTCCGACTGGCTGGGTCGCAAGTTCCGCGGTAAATCCAACGAAAGCGGGCAACCGGCCCTGGAGCATCGCGACCGGTAAATCCTTTACTTTCTCGCTGAAAATTGACGGGCATCATCGTAAGCGGTGATGCCCTTTTTTTATGCTGCGCTGCTAGATGTTATTGCCAGGCAAGGAGGCTACGCTGCAAGTGTAAGGCTCAATAAAATGAGCCTAAACGTAGGGGGAATGCGAGATGGAAACAATACGCCAGCTATTAGTGAGTTTTCCGTTCATCCTATTTACCGCGTTGCTACCGCTCGTCGGGCTTTATTGGCTGTGTGTCATGCTGCGGCTAGCGCCCGTGGAGCTGTTTGAGAAAGACAGCCTGCGCGATGACCACCTGGCCAGCGCTTTGGTGGCCCTGGGGTTTGCCGGTGTGCCCACCAGCGTGGCGCTTAGCTGGCTGATCGTGCTGGCCGCCGGCATTACATTAGCCGTAGAGCTTCTGGTGCTGCGTTGGCTGGAGGTGGGGCTGTTTATCGTGCCGATTGGCGTGGTCTTGCTGTGGGCCAGCTTTGCGTTGGCATCGCCGATCGCCGAAAGCCTGTGCCGGCAGATGGGGCCGTGGTTCCATCGTCATCAGGCACGCCGCAGCCTGCTGGGCAAGTGCGTTAAAGTCACCCAGGCGGCAAGCGAAGGGCAGCCGGGGCGCGCCGTGCTCACCGATGATCCATCCTGTGAAGTGCGTTTGCTGAGCAAACAGGACCGGCTGGGCAGCGAGGGTGAATATCGCGTGCTGGTCAAATATCTGCCCGACGAGGATGCGTTCCGCAGCGTTGCGAAGGAGGCGTTTCTCGAGACCCGCGCCCGGCTGCGTCAGCTAAAAGGCAAATCAAAGAAGCCCCGCACTGAGGGGACGCTTGCGCCCCATTAGCGATCAGCGCGTGCCGCTGGTGTCATCCTTACGATGCATCATGCGAATCAACTGATTGACCAGCGGCACGCCGCGGTCGTAGATCGAAAAGCGGGCGGGATCGCGTATCCAGTCGTGGAACAGCCCGGCGAGCATGGACTGGATGAGGTCGGTGGCGACTTCGGGAGTGAGGTCGTCGGCGAGCATCTTCTGTTGACGTGAAATCAGCAGGTGCTGATACAACGAGTCGCGACATTCGTCGGCGATTTCCTGCTGCATGGCGATAGGGTCAATATCGCTGAAAAACTCGCAGCGATGAATCAGGATGGCGTGTACCCTGCGCGAGCGGGGGTGCTGTTCTAAACGCTGGAGGCCCTGCAGGCAGGCCAGCCGAATGGCTTCCAGCGAGGAGACATCATGCTCGAGCGCCTCGATTTCATCCACAAGGTCCTGGAACGGCATGCGCACGCGCTCCAGCATGGCGCGAAACATATCCCCCTTGTTTTTAAAGTGCCAGTAAACCGCGCCCCGTGTCATCCCGGCTTGGCGAGCGATCTGCTCGAGCGACGTGCGGGCCACGCCGTGTTCCATGAACATGTCTTCAGCAGCATCGAGTAGCGCTTCGCGCGTGGCCGCTGCTTCAGCCTTTGTTTTTCTTGCCATGGAAACACAACCTCGTTGACGATATTTGTGTCCACATTTTATCTGATTCATCAATTATTTTACATTCAATTGTGTATGGAAATGCGCGATGCCGCTAAGCTGCCTTGAGGGCTGGTATTTTTGTGTGGCGGGCGTATAAAGAGCCAGTAGAACACTGTTTTTAAACGTCGTGACAGCGCACGCTGAACGACCTGTAAAATGAGACACCTAATGGCACGAGCCGCTTTCCAACTTGCCGGACATAGCATCGCCCCCGGTAAGCGCTTACAAATCGATGTGCCGGTGGCACGTCTGTATACCCATACGCCGCTGCATATCCCGGTCGAGGTGGTACACGGCCGACGCAACGGCCCGGTCATGCTGGTGTGCGGCGGCATCCACGGCGATGAAATCAACGGCGTGGAAATCGTCCGCCGGGTGCTGCGCGCCAAGGCCATCAACAGCCTGAAGGGCACACTGATTGCCGTGCCGGTGGTCAACGTCTTCGCCTTTCTGCAGCAAACCCGTTACCTGCCTGACCGGCGCGACCTCAACCGCTGCTTTCCCGGCAGTGAGTCCGGCTCCTTGGGTGGCCGGGTCGCGGCACTTTTCCGCGAGGAAATCGTCGATCACGCCACGCACATCATCGACCTGCACACCGGGGCGATCCACCGGACGAACCTGCCGCAAATTCGCGCCCAGCTGCGCCCGGAAAGCGAAACCGAACGCATGGCCGACGCCTTTGGCGCGCCGGTTGTTCTCAACGCCGAGCTGCGCGAGGGCAGCCTGCGTCACTATGCACAAAGTCGCGGTATTCCGGTGCTCACCTATGAAGCCGGGGAAGCGCTGCGCTTTGATGAGTGGGCGATCGCCCCGGGGGTGCGCGGCGTGCTGCGGGTAATGCGCCGCCTGGGCATGCTCAGCGGCGAGCAGCGTCGTCGTTCGCCGGCCCCGGCGGAAGTCGCCAACGGGTCGAGCTGGGCGCGGGCGCCCATCGACGGCATTCTGCGCCCCAAAGTGCGCCTGGGGGCGCGCGTCGCCAAAGGCGAGGTGCTGGGTAAGGTGGCGGACCCGTTCGGCAACGACGAGGGTGACGTGCGCGCCATGGCGGACGGTATCGTCATCGGCATGAGCCGCTTGCCGCTGGCCAACGAGGGCGAGGCGCTGTTTCATATCGCCCGCTTTGACGCCATCGAAGAGGCCGAAACGGCCATCGAAAGCTTCAACTCGAGCCTGGCACCGCCCCCTGATTCGTTGTATTAACGGCGACGGATAACCCGAAACATCGCTGCAATAGCGGCAGCGCAACGACCACGGATGGCGGTAAGTGCGTTCTTTAACTATAACTGTTGAGTGACTAACGCAGCCGACACCAGTGGCCGGCGATTAGCAGCAAAGACGGTGACTGGATGGTGACCGCGCCACCTCGAATGAAGGGAGAACTAACGATGGCAGGCGACAAGCTCAACAACACGACCAACGAAGCAGGCAATCCGGTATCCAGCGACGAGTATTCGCTGTCGGTAGGCCAGGACGGCCCGATTGTCATGCACGACCATTATCTGATGGAGCAGATGGCGGCGTTCAACCGCGAAATGATTCCCGACCGCCAGCCCCACGCCAAAGGCAGCGGGGCGTTCGGGCATTTCGAGGTCACCCACGACGTCAGCCAATACACCAAGGCCAACTTCCTCCAGAAAGGCGCCAAAACCGACGTGGTGATTCGCTTTTCCACCGTGGCCGGAGAAAGCGGCAGCCCGGATACCTGGCGTGACCCGCGCGGGTTTTCGGTGAAGTTCTACACCGAAGACGGCAACTTTGACATGGTGGGTAACAATACCCCCGTGTTCTTCGTTCGTGACCCGATGAAGTTTCAGCACTTTATCCATTCGCAAAAGCGCCGGGCCGACAACGGCCTGCGCGACCACGACATGCAGTGGGACTTCTGGACGCTGGCGCCAGAGTCCGCCCACCAGGTGACCTGGCTGATGGGCGACCGGGGCATTCCGGCAACCTGGCGGCACATGAACGGCTACTCGAGCCACACCTACATGTGGGTCAACGCCGAGGGTGAGCGCTTCTGGGTGAAGTATCACTTCAAGACCGACCAGGGCATCAAGTGCATGACCCAGCAGCAGGCGGATGAAATGGCCGGCACCGATGCCGACTATCACCGCCGCGATCTGTTCGAGTCCATTAAGCGGGGGGATTACCCCACCTGGACGCTGAAGATGCAGATCATGCCGTTTGACGATGCCAAGACCTATCGCCTCAACCCCTTCGACCTAACCAAAGTGTGGCCTCACGACGACTACCCGATGATCGAGGTCGGCAAGCTAACGCTTAATCAGAACCCCACCGACTTCCACAGCCAGATTGAGCAGGCCGCGTTCGAGCCCAACAATATGGTGCCGGGCACCGGCCTCTCGCCAGACAAGATGCTGCTTGCGCGTTCGATCTCCTACGCCGATGCCCACCGTGCCCGGCTGGGGGTGAACTACAAGCATATTCCGGTCAATTCGCCCAAGACCCCGGTGCATAGCTATGCCCAGGGCGGCGCCATGCGCATCCGGCATTCCACCGATCCGGTTTACACGCCGAACAGCAAAGGCGGCCCGGTCGCCAATCCAGAGCGCTACCCGGAAGATGCCGTCTGGTCCACCGACGGACAATTCGTGCGTGCGGCCTATACGCTACGCCCGGATGACGACGACTGGAGCCAGGCCGGTGCGCTGGTGCGTGAGGTGATGGACGACGCCCAGCGGGAGCGGCTGGTGTCCAACGTAGTGGGGCATCTTTCCGGCGGGGTAACCGAGCCGGTACTGGAGCGGGCCTTCGAGTACTGGCGCAACGTCGACCCGGATATCGGCAATCGTATCGAACAAGGCGTGCGCGGACAGTAAGTCATCACTCCGGCTGCAGCCCATTTAAAGAGCGGTTGTAGCCAAAGCACAGCCCGTCACCGTTAAGCGGTGGCGGGCTGTTTTGCGTCTGGGGTGGGGGCTTGCGACTGCGGGCGGGAGGCATCGTCAAACGGCTCGCGCACCAGGCTCAGCGCCTCGTCGAACAGGCGTAGCCCGGCGCCGTCTTTATGGGCGTGTTCCGACAGATGCCGCCGGAAACGCCGCCCGCCAGGGCACCCCTGGAACAGCCCCAGCAAATGGCGCGTGATGTGGTTAAGCTTGGCGCCTTCGTCCAGGCGTTTCTGGATATAGGGGCGAAACGCGCGTGCAGCATCCATACGGCTGGCGGCGGGCCCGGGCGTGCCGAACAGCTGCTCGTCCACACCCGCCAGCAGCCAGGGGTTCTGATAGGCTTCGCGGCCCACCATCACGCTATCCACGTGCTCGAGCTGTGCCTGGCATTCGGCGAGGGTCTTGATGCCGCCGTTAATGCCAATGTGTAACTCAGGATGCTGCTGCTTCAGGCGATGAACGCGGGGGTAGTTGAGTGGCGGCACGTCGCGGTTTTCCTTTGGCGAAAGGCCCTGCAGCCAGGCTTTACGCGCGTGCACGGTGAAGGTATCGCAGCCCGCATCCGCCACAATATCAATAAACCGCGCGAGGTCAGCGTCTTCGTCCTGGTCATCGATGCCGATACGGCATTTAACGGTCACCGGAATCGACACCGCCGCCTGCATGGCCTTGACCGCCGCGGCGACTTTCTCCGGGTAGCCCATCAAGCAGGCGCCAATCATGTTGTTCTGCACCCGATCGCTCGGGCAGCCGACATTCAGATTGACCTCGTCATAGCCCCACGCCTCGGCAATCGCCGCGCACTCGGCAAGCTCAAGAGCGTCGCTGCCGCCAAGCTGCAACGCAATCGGGTGCTCAACCTCATCAAAGCCCAGAAAACGCTCACGCGGCGAACCATGCAAAATAGCGCCGGTCGTCACCATCTCGGTATACAGCAGCGCACGCGTACTCAAGGTACGTGCGAAGGCTCTGTAGTCCCGTGTGGTCCAGTCCATCATGGGCGCAACCGAAAACCGGCGAGCAGCATTAGCAGGGCTTTGATTCGTCATATCAATCACTTGCATCACTTGGATGCGGTATGAAGTTACGTCTTGAAATAGGTGAAAGTTGGACACCGGAGCGACGTAATAGAAGCGGGCGTTTATTGGTGCGCAATTGTACGCAAAAAAGCCCCCTCAGCCCAGACCAATAGGCGGCGGGAGACGGAGTGCGGCTTGAGTGCTGCAGATCGTTGGTCATCCGTGGGGAAAGTTGACTTCGAGATAATGGCGTCAGGGCTGGGCATGGGTTAGAGTTTGTTAATAAAGTTAATGAGATGCTGAGCGGCGAGCGAAGAATCAAACGGGTGCAGCGCCTGGCGGGCGGCGCGCTGTACCTGATCAGCGACAACGACCATTACCAGCCGGAAATGATCAAGCCGCAGGATATGCACGACTTGGAGATTTTGGGGCGGTGTGAGATTCGGATTGGGCGGGTGGTTTAAAAGCTTTAATTCTATATGAGGTTTTCTTATGTTCAATATTTTTGATAACTGTTATGACAGGGTCATTAAGAGTCATTATTTAACTGCCTCTATTAACTATAGAGATGCTGTAGATGGTCTTTACCCTGCGATAGACAGGCTAGAACTACAGCGAGACAAGCAGAATCAAAAGTTTTATTCCCGATTGTATGACGATATAAAAATTGGTTGCGTTATGCCTCCAATTACTATTGCGCTAATTGATGAGTCAGTATCTTTAAAAGAAGATTTTGATATATCAGATCTTACGCATTATGTGAATGATAAGATTGATGAGTTTTTTGTTTTAGATGGTATACAGAGGTTGAATACTTTAAATAGAGTTAAGCACGATATGGGGGAAAAATTTTCTGAAATACAAGATAGAAAGCTATACGTCAATATAATTATTTGCAGTACTTATGATTTGCTTCTTTATCGGATGATTACCTTAAACAATGGGCAGAAGCCCATGAGTGCACGCCATCAAATAGAAGTAATCGCAGGTAATATTTTCGATTTCGACGAAGTTGACCTGCCTTTTCAAGCTGAAAAGAGAGAGCCTGGAAAACGAAGAAAGCATGGTGTTTTTAAGAAATCTGATATTATAAAAGGTTACTTGGCATTTCTAAGTTCTAGCGTAAATATTGACAACAATAAAATTATTGAAAGCAAGATGGATGAGATTATTGCTAGGAAAGTTGTAGGCTCTGGTATAACTGATATTAAGTATAGTTTTTATGATGTGGTGAATTTGATTTCACGCTTTTCTGATGAAGATGCTAATCTTAGGCGTTGGTTCCAGAGCGAGAATAACTTTGTAGGTTTTTGCTCAGGAGTACGTGATTCTTTCGAAGTTATACATGACGTGCCCAGTGATTACATGCTGGAGAGAGTAAATATTTTTGAGCTTGCATTTGATAATTTGCAAGTTTCAAGAATTAAAGTTGGTTATGCTAGAAGAGTTTGTGCAGAGCTTTTTATCTCCAAGTTTAATGAGCATAAAGACTGGGATGACCTGGATTACGCCCATAAATTTTCTTCGGTGATTTGATATGTCTGAGTTTAATTTATATGGGAGCTATTTTTTTACTGAGCCAAAACGCATTTCTAACAAATTCGCCTTCTATAACAGATATGATAAGTTTCAGTTGAAGAGTGGTGCTTCTCCAGAGTTTGTTGTCTTTAGGTCTCTTCTTGGTGGAATTTTTTTTGAAAGCACTGAAAGTGAAAGAGTCTTATTTGACACTAATTTTTTTGTTTATCCTACCAGGAAAACAAAATTAGACGTTGGTTCATTTTGGCATGATGTTGAGCTTGTTTTAGACCCGTACGAGCTTTCTATTAAGAGTTTTATGGATGCCTTTTATGCCCAGAATCAATCTAATAGAAAGTTTTTTGAAAGCTTCTTGGTCGAGATATCGCTAGCTATTTCTGCCCATCAAAAATGCGAAGGCCTAAAGAGTTTTTTACATATTTATCGGTCTCTGGAACATATTAGCTATGCTATCCCATTAATTTATCTAAGATCTCAAGAAAATTACTATAAAACCTACGATTCTTTTAAAAAATTTTTTGGTAATGCATCTTCTGAGCTTGGTTTTGGTAGAAACTTTATAAAGGATATTATGATTGATACAATCTATGCTAATCCATGTTGTTTAGATTTTTCAAACCAGCCGCCACAACATTTTAATGCTTTGAAGTTTGCTTTTAAAGACCCTAAAGAATACAAAGATTTTGAATTTGATGACTCGCTATCTACTTTAACCTTCCCATTTGGAAGGACTTTTGACTTTATTAAACAGCTAAGGAATCTATATTTTCATTTTTTATATTCTAAAGATTATGCGCTTCATAGTAAAGATTTAGTTGCTCCAGGGGTTTTCTTTAATAGTATTAACGAAGTTTGCATATCATTTATAAGTAATTTTTACTTGATTCTTTATAACAATAAGTATGAATAGTTTTTGATAGCAGTTATTATTGATTGTTTTATTATAAATACTTGTTTTATTTACGTTGTTGTTTAGCTACCCCTTCATCCGTATACGCCCGCAACAACTCATCCCAGCGCGTGGTATAGCGCGGGCTGTGATGAGCGCAGCGTAGGTGCCACGGGGCGTTCTTTTCCGGTAGCCCCAGACGCACCGTTCCCTTTCCCATCTTCTCGTTCAGCGCGTCCATGGTGGCCATAAGCTTTTCGCTGCGCTGGCGTTCTTCTTCTGTTTGCGGGGTGTCCATCAGGCTGAGCTGTTGGCGGTTTACGTCGGTGAGGTCGAGCATCATCACGCCCGCTTTCTTGTAGCCGTATTTGGGCCGGTAGATTTTCGTCAGCGCTTCCTGTGCGGCGTGGAGGATGTCGCGGGTGTCCTGGCTGGGGCGTTCCAGTTCGATCACCAGACTGGGCGAGTACTGGGGCAGGCCGGGCCGGAAGCGGTCGGTTTTGAGATACACTAGCACAGCACGGGCGAGGCTTTGCTGTTCGCGTAGCTTTTCGGCACCGCGTTGGGCGTGCTGGCGAATGGCGCCTTGCAGGTCGTGTAGGTGGGGCGTAGGGCGGCCGAACGATCGGCTGGTCATGATGCGCTGCTTGGGTTCGTGAAGGTCGTTCATTTCCAGGCAGCTGATGCCGCGCAGCTCCAGCACCGTGCGTTCCATATTCACCGAGAACTTGCGCCGGAGGCGTTTGGCGTCCGCTTCGCGGAGATCCCAGGCGGTTGTGATGCCGAGAATCTGCAGGCGCTCGTTCAGACGGCGGCCAATGCCCCACACATCGCCCACGTTGATCTGCTGCAGCAGGTGCCGGGCTTCATCGCTTTCCGCGTGGAGGATGCACACGCCCGGGTAGCCGGGGTGCTTCTTGGCGATGCGGTTGGCCAGCTTGGCCAGCGTGTGAGTCGCGGCGACGCCCACACAGACCGGAATGCCGGTGTATTGGCCAATCTTCTGGCGCAGGCTGGTGGCGTGCTCCTGAAGGCCTTCCGGCGTGAAGCCGTCCATGTGGACGAACATTTCATCAATGGAGTAGGGCTCAACGCCTGCGGTTTCCTGCTCGAGGATGCCTTGCACCCGGTGAGACATGTCGCCGTAGAGCTCGTAATTGGAGGAGTAGAGAATCACCTCGCCACGGTCCACCAGGTGGCGTACATGGTGGGCGGGCGTGCCCATCTCCACGCCCAGGGCTTTCAGCTCGTTGGAGCGGGCGACAATGCAGCCGTCGTTGTTGGACATGATGCCCACCGCGCGGCGGTTCAGCTTGGGATTGAACACTCGCTCGCAGCTCACGTAGAAGTTGTTGCAGTCCACCAGCCCGATCATTTTCGCCTCCTGCCCCTTGTGCAATTCTGTTAATTTATACAGTATTTTCGCCAGGTAACGCGACAGGCAAACGCTAATGTACGTCGCGGCAAATCACACAGGCACAGGGGGAGCGGATGCGAGTGAATTACTTGGGGCCAGCGTTGGTTGACGTGGATCACCCGGCGGTCGCGGAAATGGACAGATGAAAATTTACCCCCAGCTGTTTTCTGATGGAGATCAGCGAGGAGGCGCGCCCGGGCGGGCCATGGATGGAAGGCGATGTGCTGGTCGTGGATGAGGCGCGCTCGTTTGGCCACGCGGATCTGGTCGTGGCGGAGGTTGAAGGCGAGTACCGGCTATTCAAAGCCCATCGCGCGGGCAGCCGCTGACGATTACTGCCTACCAATGGCGGGCAGGGGTATTTTATAAGGGTGGAGCAGTTCAAGGGGGCAGGCAGGCGAGGTGCTGGGCGGTGTAGGCGATGTTTCTCACAAGCGCGTAAAAAATAAAACCCTCGGCCATTGCGAATGGCCGAGGGTAGGCGTTAGGCGTTGGGGCGTTAAATTATTAAGACAGACGAAAAACAGACTTTTGGGCGCGCTTCTGTGCTTCTTCAGCGCTCAGGCTGACGTTCACCTTGCCCTGCCGTTTTGCGGCAAGGTAGCGCTTACGTGCGACCTCAATGGTTGCCGCCTTGCGCTGCTGCTGTGTGGTGTCATCATTCGCGTATAAATGCATAGCATGTTCCTCTGTCAGAGGTATAAGGCGTTAGACCGCTAGCAAGAAAATGTGCTCCGTAGCGTCGGTAAAGCCTTTTGTAATAGTGGCACAGCTGGGGATTGTCATCAACGGCGCAGCCGTAATAGCCCGAACCATGTATATCTTGGTCAAACAGACTGATGGATTCCAGCAGGCCAGAGCCGAGCAGGTTCAGTTCCATTAAGGAATAGGGGGCTAAACCTAACTGATACCGAGTACGGTAACCATGGGCTGGGTTCTCATCAAGCAGGCTATCGAGGGTATCGAATTTGATTTCGTAGGCATCATCTGGAAGGTCAACCCCTAGCTCCTGCGACACTTTCACCGCTGTGTGTTCGTCCCACGCTGGCCGTGGAATAAATAACGCGCCGTAGTCAGTCCCTGACAGCGAAAAGTGCTGAACCTGTGCCCCTGGGAGGGCTGTTTCATCAATAAATTCCCGGTTACCAAAAATAATGCCCATGCCGCCTCCTGAAAACGGGGTACGCATTATGGCATGGAAATGGCCTGCTTACCCCCTTACCTCACACCTCACCTGCGTCCCAAACCCCCATCATTAAAGCTATGCTCGACCTCCGTCACCAGCCACGCGGTAGCGTCGATCTGGGGCTTGTAGCCGCTGAGGGTGAGCGGGGTTTCCAGGAGAATGTCCGCCCGGCCCAGAGCCAGAGTTAGCTCAAATTCTGCCAGTCCGCGCTGGATACGTTGCCATTCGGCGCGTGCGGCGGTCAGGGCGTCGTCTTCCGTGGCGAAGTTGGGGCGCAGTTGTTTGGCGTTCTCTTCGGTACCGGCGAGTATGGTTTTGCGCTCGGCGCCGTGGGTGTCGTTCCAGTAGGCTTTGACGCCGCTGTAGGCGTCGCGGTCGGTCACGCTGTAGCCAAATATCAAGCTTCGGGAGAGAAGTGTGGGATGAATCAGCAGAGGTGAGTATTCCCGAAACAATTCAAATTCAAGATGATGATGTGTCTGAATCTCAAAGGTAAAAATTGTGTGCACTATGCAGGAGTACCACGCCTTGCTTGCGCGTCTGGAAGACCGGGACGATATTGATGCGGCCGATGCGGTGGTGGCTCGCGGTGAGGAGTCGTTTCCAGAGGCAGTGCTGGATGCGCTGCTGGATGGCGTGGCCCCCGTGAAGGTATACCGTGAATATCGTGGTCTGCGCGCAGGTGAACTGGCAGCAAAGGTTGGTATTAGCCAGGGGTATCTTTCCGAGATAGAGACGGGCAAGAAAACCGGCTCGCTACGTGTGCTAAGCCGGATGGCGGCCGCGCTGGATGTGGAACTTAGCGACCTGACTTAGCCGCCAGTTTTCTCTCGGTGATAAATGAATAGCGCCCTGCCTTATTACGGCAGGGCGCTTTTGTAGGTGGTTCAGTCATTGTCCATGTAGGTAAGCACTAACTTCATCATCAGATCGCGGTTCTGGGGTAAAAACAGCATCTCCTGGTAGGCAGAATCAACGCTGAGATATCGACGACAACTAGTCGTCTTCAATGCTGCAACAGCGTTATGGCGCCCATCTTGGAAGAAGCGCAATCTGTTCCTCAATCAGTGGGTTAATTCGCTGTGCTTGTCGTGGGGGAGTGATAAGCTGGCCTCAATGGTGGTCGAGGAGCGGATATGTACAAGATGAGAACAGGTTTCGGGCTAACGCTGGTTGGTATCGTGTTGTTCACCATGACACTGCTTGTCGGCTGTAGCGATTCCGAAGAGCAGGCTTCTCAGGAACAGCAGGCCCGCGAGGCGGAAAATGCCGCGGCTGAGGAAGAGGCCGCGAGTCGTGAAGCGCGGGCCAAGCGCGATGCCGAGACAGAAGCGCTGGACGTGCGCATCCTGGTATCGGCGTCGATTGGGTCGGACCGCCGCTTGCTGATCGAGGGTGAGACCAATCTGCCGGATGAGGCTCAGGTGCAGGTGATCGTCGAGCGTGAACTAAGCCGCGTTCGCTGGCGCGAGCGGGTCGATGTAGCGCAAGGGCAGTTTACGGCGGGGCCGTTTGGCCCCGGTAGTGGCCTGCCGGACGGTGGCTACAGCGTCACCGTGGAGCTGTCTGAGGCGACCGTTCAGCCTGAGTCGGTGCAGCAGCGCATTGGTGAGGAGGGCGAGTATCTGGCCGGCGAGCTGGTGGCCGAGTCTCGCCATGGCCTGGGCCAGATCGCCACCTACACTACTCGCTTTATGGTGGGCAGCGAGCCCAGGCAGTCACGGGGTGACGCTCAGCTGTTGCAAACCCCTTGAATGACTATCTCTGAATGGCTGTCTCAGGCCGCCTTCCAGTGGGCCAACAGCACGGCTTGAATCGCCATGTCGTTGGACGCCTTGCTCAGCTGTTTCAACTGCAGCTTGCCGTCTTGCTCGACCAGATAAAGGCCTGCCTTGTGAAATACGCGTGTCGGGCCGAGCAATAGTAGATCCCCGGGCGCGGCGGGCGAAAAATCGCTGCCGGGGGCGGGCGTCACCATGATGCATGGCGCCTTCCAGTTCGCTTTGAGCGGCAGGTGTTCGGGTACGGTAAGCGCGGTCGACTGTACCTGCTCCCAGGGGAGCGGGCCTTCATGGTGAAGGGTCAACATCTGCGGTGCGCTGTCGCCCTCGAGCAGCGTCGCCAGTGAGCAGTCCAGAGCTTCGGCCAATGCGACCAGGCGCTCATGACCGATTTGCTTGATCGCCCCTGACTCCCAGTAAGAAATGGTGACATCTGAAACGCCAACGTTACGTGCAAGGGCAGCTTTATTAAGCTTGGCCCGGAGCCGCAGTTGCTTAATACGTGAGCCTAGCGATTCCATTTCATATTCCTAAAGTTATCCATCGTGTCGATGGCGTTAAACAATGTGCCTCACCTGAAAATGAGACCTGAATCCAAATAATAAGCGCCATGCCATATTAAGCGATTGTGCGAGAACGCGCATCTGTCAGCATACAACGGTGATTTAACTTTATTGAGACGCTTTCCAACGCAAGTCGTTCCCTTGGTGTGGTGTTGGTCAAGCACAGGGTGCGTATAATATCGCCACGCTTTATTGTCAAAAGGACGTTCCCATGACCGTACGTACCCGTATTGCGCCATCGCCGACCGGCGATCCCCATGTTGGTACGGCGTATATTGCGCTGTTCAACCTATGTTTCGCACGTCAGCACGGTGGCCAGTTTATCCTGCGTATCGAAGACACCGACCGGGTGCGTTCCACGCCAGCGTCCGAGCAGATGATTCTCGATTCGCTTCGCTGGCTGGGCCTCGAGTGGGACGAAGGCCCCGATGTGGGTGGGCCGCACGGCCCGTATCGTCAAAGCGAGCGCGGCGATATCTATGCGCAGTATGCCCAGCAGCTGCTGGACGCCGGGCACGCGTTCAGGTGCTATCGCACCAGCAAGGAGCTGGACGAACTGCGCGAGGCGCGCAAAGCCGCTGGCATGCATCTGGCGCTGAAACCCGCTGACCTGGCGCTGGATAACGATGAGGCAGCACGCCGTGCCCAAGAAGGCTGGCCCTACGTGGTGCGCATGAAGGTGCCCGGCGACGGCGTGTGCGTAGTGGATGACATGTTGCGCGGCACTATCGAGGTAGAGTGGGCGCAGGTCGACGCGCAGATTCTGCTCAAGTCGGACGGCATGCCCACCTACCATCTGGCCAACGTGGTCGACGACCACTTGATGGGGATCACCCATGTGCTGCGCGGTGAGGAGTGGATCAATTCCGCGCCCAAGCACCAGCTGCTTTACGAGTATTTTGGCTGGGAAATGCCGCAGCTGTGCCATATGCCACTACTGCGTAACCCAGACAAATCAAAGCTGTCCAAGCGCAAGAACCCCACGTCGATCAACTATTATCGCCGTATGGGCTTCCTTCCCCAGGCGGTGACCAACTACCTGGGGCGCATGGGCTGGTCGATGCCCGACGAGCGCGAAAAATTCAGCCTGTCGGAAATGATGGCGGCGTTCGACGTTCAGCGCGTGTCGCTGGGCGGGCCGGTGTTCGATCTGGAAAAGCTGACCTGGCTGAACGGGGTCTATATCCGTGAAGACCTGGATGATGACGGGCTGCTGCAGGCGCTGCGCGAGTGGGCGTTCAACGAAGACTATGTAAAGCAGATCCTGCCGCAGATTCGCCCGCGTATCGAAACCCTTGCTCAGGCAACCCCGCTGGCGGGGCATTTCTTCTCCGGGTTGCCCGAGCTAAAAGAGCAGGACTTCGATAGCGTCAAGCTTGAAAAAGAAGAACTGGTCAAGCTGCTGCAATTCCTGGTCTGGCGCTTTGAAGTGGTGCCTGCCTGGCACAAGGAAGCCCTGCTCGAGGAAGTGAAGGTGCTGTCTGAGCATTTCGATCTGAAAATGAAGGCGTTTCTTGCCCCTGTATTCATTGCGATCACCGGTAGCGCCACCAGCACCTCGGTGATGGATGCGATGGCGATTCTGGGCTCGGACGTTACGCGAGCTAGGTTGCGGCATGCCATCGACGTGCTGGGCGGGGTGTCCAAGAAGCAGGCGAAGCGTTTCGAGAAAGAGTACCGCGAACTGTAGGCTGGACGTTAGACGTTGCAAGAAAGCCCCGCTAGGCCAGGGTTTATGCGGGGCATCGAGGCAGGGCAGGTAACGCTGGAGGTTTTGCTTTTCTTCTAACGTCCTTTCTTACCACTTATAGCTATTGTACGAAGCACGAAAGGGGTTGACGAAGGCGAGCGTAATCAGTAATCTACGCTCCGTCTTCGCGACAAGTGGGGCCTTAGCTCAGCTGGGAGAGCGCAACACTGGCAGTGTTGAGGTCAGCGGTTCGATCCCGCTAGGCTCCACCAATATTGACGTCGTCATGACGCGAAGCACGCAAGGTATGAAACGTCCCATTCGTCTAGTGGTCCAGGACACCGCCCTTTCACGGCGGTAACAGGGGTTCGAACCCCCTATGGGACGCCACCTTTTCTTTGCAATTCCCTTCCTGTTTGGCCTTCCGACTCAGCTCCATTCATGTGCTGTTCGTTGCCCATGTCTGCCTGTTTTGCAACCCCTATTATGTGCTGAAAATACGCTGATTTAGCGTATTTTGTACTTGACTTGTCCACTTTTGCGCCTTTGTAAGACAGGTTGTGCACAACCCCGCGGAATTAATCCCCTAACCCATTGTTTTCTTATAATTCCTTTAAAAACAGTAACTTGCGCTAGGTTAAAAAATGACCAATTTAAGACATTCCCACTGATCATGGCGATTGTGGGACGTTTTCTAATGGTTGTGAACAGGGTTATCCACAGATAGTGTGGAAAACCCTGTTGGGCTCGATAGCGGGGTGAAATGTCAAGTAGCTATTGGGCTTTACGCAGGCGTTTTAGCAGCGATGAGGTGTCCCAACGGCCGCCGCCCTGGCGCTGCACATCGGCGTAAAATTGATCCACTAGTGCGGTCACCGGCAGAGTGGCGTCAAAGTGGCGCGCCTGGGCGAGACAGATCGCCAGGTCCTTGCGCATCCAGTCCACCGCAAAGCCGTGCTGGTACTCATCGGCAATCATCGTTTTATGGCGGTTTTCCATTTGCCAGGAGCCGGCGGCGCCTTTGGACACCACGTCGATCACTCGTTGCTGGTCGAGGCCCGCCTGTTCGGCAAAATGCAGTCCTTCGGCAAGTCCCTGTACCAGGCCCGCGATGCAGATCTGGTTGACCATCTTGGTCAGCTGTCCGCTGCTGGCGCTGCCCATCAGCGTCACCGCGCGGGCGTAATGGGAAAGCAGCGGCTCGACCGTGTCGAAGTGCGCTTGTTGGCCGCCGCACATGATCGTCAGCGCGCCGTTTTCCGCCCCCTGCTGGCCGCCGGAGACGGGCGCGTCGATAAAGGCGACGTCACGCTCACGGCAGGCGGCATCGAGTTCCAGGGCGAGGTCAGCCGAGGCGGTGGTGTGATCCACCAGAAAGCTGCCGCTGCCCATGGCGTGCAGTACGCCATTGTCGCCGGTGGTGACGTCACGCACGTCGTCGTCATTGCCCACGCAGAGCAAGACCAGGTCGGCGCCTGACGCGGCGTCGCGTGGGGTAGGGTGGGCGCTGCCGCCATATTCGTTGACCCAGGCCTCGGCCTTGCTGGCGGTGCGGTTATAGACGCGGGTGGTAAGACCCTGCTTGGCGAGATGCCCCGCCATGGGGTAGCCCATCACACCCAAACCGATAAACGCGACTGTCTTGATCGTTGGCATAAATCACCTCTTCGTTGTTATATACCCAGCTGTATACCTAGCTGTGTATCGAGTTGTGTGTCGAAATAGTGTGTTTTAAGGGGCGCAAACGCAAAAGGCCACCAGGAGGCGGCCTTTCATTGCGCATGTCAGCGTAGTATCTCGCGACTTATTTAGTCGGATAGTCGCGCTGGTCGTGGCCAATGTAGAGCTGGCGCGGACGACCGATCTTGTAGCTTTCGCTGAGCATTTCGTTCCAGTGCGAGATCCAGCCGATGGTGCGTGATACCGCAAAGATGACGGTGAACATGTTTCTCGGCACACCCATGGCTTTCAGGATAATGCCCGAATAGAAATCGACGTTCGGGTACAGTTTGCGCTCGATGAAGTATTCGTCCTCAAGGGCAATCTGTTCCAGGCGCTTGGCGATCTTGAGCTGTGGGTCGTCGGCCATGCCCAGTTCGGCTAGCACTTCGTCGCAGGTCTCTTTCATGACCTTGGCGCGCGGATCGAAGTTGCGGTAGACGCGATGGCCAAAGCCCATCAGTTTGAAGGGATCGTCTTTGTCCTTGGCTTTATCGACAAAGTGCTGGATGTTCTCTTCGGAATCCTCGCCGATTTCGTCAAGCATCGCCAGAACGGCTTCGTTGGCGCCGCCGTGCGCCGGCCCCCAGAGGGCGGCAATACCTGCGCTGATGCAGGCGAACGGGTTGGCGCCGGTCGAGCCCGCCAGGCGTACGGTAGACGTGGAAGCGTTTTGCTCATGGTCCGCATGCAGCATGAAGATGCGGTCCATGGCCTTGGCGTATACCGGGTTGATTTTGTATTCCTCGCACGGATTGCTGAACATCATGTAGAGGAAGTTCTCTGCATAGCTCAGGTCGTTGCGGGGATAGTTGAACGGCTGACCGATGTTGTACTTGTACGACATGGCCGCGATGGTCGGCATCTTGGCGATCAGGCGAATGGCGCTGATTTCGCGGTCTTCTTGCTTGGTGATGTCCATGTGGTCGTGATAGAAGGCGGCCAGGCCACCCACGACACCACACAGGATCGACATCGGGTGCGCATCGCGGCGGAACCCTTTGAAGAAGTTGTTGATCTGGTCGTGCACCATGGTGTGGTTACGAATGCGCGACTCAAAGTCAGCGTACTGCTCGTCGTTGGGTAGCTCACCGAATAGCAGGGTATAGCAAACCTCGACGAAGTTGGACTCTTTCGCCAGCTGGTCAATGGGGTAGCCGCGATGCAGCAGTACACCCTTGCCGCCATCGATGTAGGTGATGGCTGACTGGCAGGAAGAGGTGGCCATGAAGCCTGGGTCGTAGGTGAACAGGCCTTCGGCACCCAAGCCGCGGACGTCGATGACGTCAGGGCCAAGTGAGCCAGAGTACATCGGCAGATCGATCGGTTTTTCCAGACCGTCTACCGTTAATGTCGCTTTCCTGTCAGCCATGCTGGCCTCCTTTCGAGTTCGGGTTGGGACGTAAAGTCGGTGCTGCGCATACCGCGCCGGCGAAAAGGCTTGCCCACTATAGAAGCGTGCGTCATTTTGTCAATTAGCCCTATCGGTAGGTATGCTTGTACAGTGTGTGTTGTCTAGGTTAATGGTTGTCCATGGTTGATGTGCCGCTTTAGCAGGATATGCCGTTGTCCGGATAATACGTTAACCTGCTTACTAACGTGCTGGCTTACCGACACTATAACCATGCTGCGATGCAAAATCGACTCACAGGATGGGGTTTTTTCTTGCACAATGGTCGAGTAAAACCTTAGTTCGGTTTGTCAGCGGGGGCGAAGCTTCTTATAATCTTTGGCGCGCGACCGGCAGGTAGGTGGTCGTGCCCGACTTGGCAACGGCCGAGCCCCTTCCAGTAATCACCGCCCGCTCGGGCTTCGCCCGACCTGTCGCAGAGCGGGCCAAAAGAGTGTGTATAAGCCGTGAATAGCAAACGACCCGTAAATTTAGACCTAACGACGATACACTTTCCCCTTCCGGCATTGACGTCGATCGCACACCGCATCACAGGTGTCATCCTGTTTGTTGGCCTCATTTTCGCTTTCTGGGCACTCGGTAAATCGCTGTCCTCACCGGCAGGCTTTGATGCGGTGAGCAGCGCCCTGGCCAATAACTTCTTCGCCAAGTTCGTGGCGTGGGGCCTGCTGTCGGCCTTGGCGTTCCACTTTGTCGCCGGCATCAAGCACTTGCTGATGGACGCCAACATTGGTGTCACGCTCGAGGGCGGTGTAAAAAAAGCGCAGATCACCGTGGTGGCTAGCGCGATTCTGATTATTCTGGCAGGAGTCTGGGTATGGTAACCAACATCACAAGTTTCGGCCGTAGCGGGCTTTCCGATTGGCTGATGCAGCGCGTCTCGGCGGTGGTGTTGGCCCTTTACACCGTATTCATGGTGGCCTACCTGCTGTTTAATCCTGACCTGGATTACTACGCCTGGACCGCGCTGTTCGATCAGACCTGGATGCGCATCTTTTCCCTGCTGGCCTTTATCTCGGTAGCAGCGCACGCCTGGATAGGCCTGTGGACCGTGACGACCGACTATCTCAAATCCACCTTCGTTCGCGTAGGTGCCCAGTCTCTTATCATTCTGGCCATCTTCGTTTACCTGGTGTGGGGCATTCAAATTCTGTGGGGAGCTTGATACATGTCTAACCTACGTAGCCTGACCTTTGACGCCATTATCATCGGTGGCGGTGGCTCTGGCCTGCGCGCTGCTCTTGAGCTGGCGAAATCCGGTAAGAAGACAGCCGTGTTGTCAAAAGTGTTCCCAACGCGCTCCCACACCGTATCGGCCCAGGGTGGTATCACCTGTGCCATTGCGTCGGCCGACCCTGATGACGATTGGCGCTGGCATATGTATGACACCGTCAAGGGCGGCGACTACATCGCCGACCAGGATGCCTCGGAGTACATGTGTTCTGAGGGCCCCAAAGCGGTCTTCGAACTCGAGCACATGGGCCTGCCGTTCTCGCGTTTCGATAACGGCCGCATCTATCAGCGTCCGTTCGGCGGCCAGTCGAAAAACTTCGGTGAAGGTGGCCAGGCCGCACGTACCTGCGCCGCGGCCGACCGCACCGGCCACGCACTGTTGCACACGCTGTACCAGAACAACCTCAAGAACAACACGACGTTCTTGAACGAATGGTACGCGGTAGATCTGGTCAAGAACGCTGAAGGCGATGTGGTGGGCTGTATCGCCATGTGCATCGAGACCGGTGAAGTGGTTCACGTCAAATCGAAAGCCACCGTACTGGCCACCGGCGGTGCGGGCCGTATCTACGCCTCGACCACCAACGCCCTGATCAATACCGGCGACGGTATCGGCATGGCGCTGCGCGCCGGTTTCCCGATGCAGGACATGGAAATGTGGCAGTTCCACCCGACCGGGATTTACGGTGCGGGCACACTGGTCACCGAAGGCTGCCGTGGCGAAGGTGGTTACCTGATCAACAAGGACGGCGAGCGCTTCATGGAGCGTTATGCGCCGAACGCCAAAGACCTGGCGGGCCGCGACGTGGTCGCGCGTTCCATGGTCATGGAAATTCTTGAAGGCCGTGGCTGCGGCGAGAAGGGCGATCACGTCTTCCTGAAGCTCGACCATCTGGGCGAAGAAGTCCTCGGCAAGCGCCTGCCGGGTATCGTCGAGCTGTCCAAGACGTTCGCGCACGTCGATCCGGCCAAAGACCCGATTCCGGTCGTGCCGACCTGCCACTACATGATGGGCGGTATTCCGACCAACATTCACGGCCAGGCGATCACCCAGGACGACAGCGGCAAAGACCAAATCGTCAACGGTCTATATGCCTGTGGTGAAGCGGCGTGCGTGTCGGTTCACGGTGCCAACCGTCTGGGCGGCAACTCGCTGCTCGACCTGGTGGTCTTCGGCCGTGCCGCGGGCATGTTCATCGAAGGCGCGCTGAACGAAGGTATCGAGTACCTCGATGCATCCGAGTCGGACGTCGAGTTCGCCATGAAGCGTATCACCCGCTGGAACGAGTCGGAGGGCGGCGAAAGCATCCCTGCGCTGAAGGCAGAGCTTCAGGACATCATGCAGACCTCTTTCGGTGTATTCCGCGAAGAGAAAAACATGCAGGAAGGTGTCAAGAAGCTGGAAGAGCTGCGCAGCCGTATTGCGAACGCCCACCTGCCGGACAAGTCCAATGCCTTTAACACCGCGCGTGTTGAAGCCCTGGAGCTCGATAACCTGATGGAAGTGGCCGAAGCGACGGCGATCGCGGCCCTCGAACGTAAAGAAAGCCGTGGCGCTCACTCGCGCTACGACTACCCTGACCGTGATGATGTCAACTGGCTGAAACACTCGCTCTACTTCCCTGCCAGCAAGGTGCTGAAGCAGCGCGACGTCAACTTCAAGCCGAAAACCATGGATACGTTCGAGCCTAAGGTTCGTACCTACTAATCTCTGCAACGAGAGGGAGTCACTATGTCCAATCTTCAGGTATCCATATACCGTTACAATCCGGAAACCGACTCCGCACCTTATATGCAGGAGTTTCAGGTCGATACCAAAGGCCGCGATGTAATGGTGCTGGATGTTCTTCACATGATGAAGGAGCAGGACAGCGGGTTGGCGTTTCGGCGTAGCTGCCGCGAAGGCGTGTGCGGTTCCGACGGCATGAACATGAACGGCAAGAACGGTCTGGCCTGCATCACGCCGCTGTCGGACGTCGTCAAAGGCAACAAACTGACGCTGCGCCCGCTGCCCGGCCTGCCGGTCATCCGCGATATGGTCGTCGATATGGGGCTGTTCTATAAGCAGTACGAGCGTATCCAGCCGTACCTGCAGAACGATACCCCGGCACCGGCGATCGAGCGTCTGCAGTCACCGGAAGAGCGTGACAAGCTCGACGGCCTGTACGAGTGCATCCTGTGTGCCTGCTGTTCAACCTCGTGCCCGTCGTTCTGGTGGAACCCGGACAAGTTTGTCGGCCCGGCCGGTCTGCTGCAGTCGTACCGCTTCCTGGCGGACTCCCGCGATACGGCGACCCGCGAGCGCTTGACCGACCTGGAAGATCCGTTCTCCGTGTTCCGCTGCCGCGGCATCATGAACTGCGTGGCGGTGTGCCCGAAGGGCCTCAACCCCACGCGGGCGATCGGCAAGATCCGTGAAATGCTGTTGGCGGATGCCACCTGAGAAAAGGGGTTTCTATGCAAAAAAAGCGAATACCACTTAAGTTGCGTATCGATGCCACTTAAATCGTGGCGCTTCGCTTGTTATCATAGTCCCCGTCATGCGGTGCGGCGTTGCGCCGCACCGCATGACCAGTCAAGTTTAAAAGCCGGTGCCGCGAGTACCGGCTTTTGAGCATGAACTGATAAGAAATTGAATTGAAAAGGGTTTCCGGCCACTGGTCGGTACCGCCGGCAAATGTCCCGCCCCGCCGGCAGGGCAATACCGATGTCGCCGCGTTGATGCGACGATACCGATACCACCCCATCAGTGCAGGGTGACCGAGAGATGCAACAAGGCATAATGGAGTTGATGTGGCGTTCCTCTCACGTTAGTGGGGGCAATGCCCACTACGTGGAAGCGCTTTACGAGCAGTACCTCGCCGATCCTGAGTCTGTCCCTGACGAGTGGCGCAGCTATTTTGATCAGTTGCCGCGGCCCGAGGGCAGTGCCTCCCACGATGTTCCACTAAGCCCTATTCGTGATCAGTTCTATCAGTTGGGCCGTGAAAATCGCCCTGCCCGGGTAGCCGCCGCAGAAAGCGGCGAGAACAAAAAGCAGGTGAAAGTCCTGCAGCTGATCAACGCTTACCGCTTCCGTGGCCATCAGAAGGCCAACATCGATCCGCTTGGGCTGCGAAATCCCACCCCCGTTCCCGATCTCGACCTTTCTTTCCATCAGCTGTCCAAGGCTGACCTGGATACTGAGTTTCAAACCGGTTCGTTCTTCCTAGGTATCGACAAGGCGCCGCTGCGCGATATCGTCGATGCGCTGGATCGCACCTATTGCCGCTCTATCGGCTGCGAGATCATGCACATCGTCGATACCGAAGAGAAGCGCTGGCTACAGCGGCGCTTCGAGTCGGTACGCAGTGCGCCCAAGTTCAGCGATGACGTGCGCAAGCACGTGCTGGAACGCCTGACCGCTGCTGAAGGCCTGGAAAACTATCTGGCGTCCAAGTATCCGGGCACCAAGCGCTTCGGTCTGGAAGGCGGCGAAGCCTTTGTACCGATGATGGATGAACTAATCCAGCGGGCGGGCGGTTATGGCACTAAAGAAGTCGTCATTGGTATGGCTCACCGCGGGCGCCTCAACCTGCTGGTCAATATTCTGGGTAAAAACCCGGCGGAATTGATCGACGAGTTCGACGGCAAAAAGGTCATCGAGCGCGGTTCGGGCGACGTCAAGTATCACCAGGGGTTCAGTTCCAACGTCATGTCACCGGGCGGCGAAGTCCACCTGGCCATGTCGTTCAACCCGTCTCACCTGGAAATCGTCGCGCCGGTTGTCGAAGGCTCGGTACGTGCCCGTCAGGATCGCCGTAACGACGAAGAAGGCAGCAAGGTCCTGCCGATCAACGTTCACGGCGACGCGGCCTTTGCGGGCCAGGGTGTGGTGATGGAGACATTCCAGATGTCTCAAACCCGCGCCTACAAGACCGGCGGCACGGTGCATATCGTCATCAACAACCAGGTGGGCTTCACCACGTCGCATCCGCTGGATGCACGCTCCACCGAATACTGCACTGATATTGCCAAGATGGTGCAGGCACCGATCTTCCACGTTAATGGCGACGATGCGGATGCCGTGCTCCACGCGACGCAGGTGGCCCTGGATTACCGCCAGGAGTTCAAGAAAGACGTGGTCATCGACCTGGTGTGTTACCGTCGGCGCGGCCATAACGAAGCCGACGAGCCGTCCGGCACCCAGCCGATGATGTACTCCAAGATCAAAGATCATCCGTCCTCGCGCACTCTGTATGCCAAGCGTCTAGTCGAGGATGGCGTACTTTCAGAGGAAGACGCCAAGGCGATGATCGAAACCTATCGCGACGATCTGGTGGCCGGGAATCACGTGGCCAACGCGCTGGTTCAGGAGCCCAACAAGTCGTTGTTTGTCGACTGGACGCCATACCTTGGCCACGAGTGGACCGGTGATGCCGATACCACCTTCGACATGAAGCGGCTACAGCAGCTGGCGGCGAGAATGTGCGAGGTCCCTGATGGGGTCGACGTACAGCGCCAAGTGGCCAAGATCTACGAAGACCGGCGTAAGATGCAGGCCGGTGGCATGGGGCTCAACTGGGGCTTTGCGGAAACGCTGGCCTACGCCACGCTGCTCGAGCAGGGGCATCCGGTGCGCATTACCGGCCAGGACGTGGGTCGCGGTACCTTCTCCCACCGTCACGCGGTCGTGCACAACCAGAAAGACGGGTCGACGTACGTGCCGCTGCAGAACATGTTCGACGGGCAGCCGCGCTTCACGATTCACGATTCCTTCCTGTCGGAAGAAGCCGTGCTGGCGTTCGAGTACGGTTATTCGACCACGGCACCCAACGATCTGGTGATCTGGGAAGCTCAGTTCGGTGACTTCTTCAACGGCGCGCAGGTGGTGGTGGATCAGTTCATCTCCTCCGGTGAAACCAAGTGGGGCCGTTTGTGCGGTTTGACCATGCTGCTACCCCATGGCTATGAAGGTCAGGGGCCTGAGCACTCTTCCGCACGCCTTGAGCGCTTCCTGCAGATGTGTGCCGAGCACAACATGCAGGTATGTGTGCCGACCACTCCCGCGCAGATCTACCATTTAATGCGCCGTCAGGTGATTCGCCCGCTGCGCAAGCCGCTGGTGATCATGTCCCCCAAATCGCTATTGCGTCATAAACAAGCGACGTCCAGCCTTGAAGATCTGGCCCATGGCAAGTTCCACATGGTGCTGCCGGACCAGGCTGAGCTGGCGGACGAGAAGGTCACCCGCGTGGTGCTGTGTGCGGGCAAGGTCTACTATGACCTGGCAAATTGGCGCGCTGAAAACGAGCGTCACGATACGGCCATCCTGCGGCTCGAGCAGCTGTATCCCTTCCCGAAAGAAGAGCTTCTCGAAGCCCTTCAGGCATATACCCAGTTGGAAGATATCGTCTGGTGCCAGGAAGAGCCGTTGAACCAGGGCGCCTGGTACTCCAGCCAGCACCATATGCGCGCCGTGGCCGATATGCTCAAAGATGGCCTGGGACGTGAGTTGAAATTCGCAGGACGCCCGGCCTCTGCTGCTCCGGCAGCGGGCTATATGTCCGTCCATACTGAACAGCAGCGCCAGCTGGTGGAAGACGCGTTTAATCTTTAAGCGCCCACCGGATTTAGAGAACACATAAGGGAAACGACATGGCTACCGAGATCAAAGCGCCAACCTTTCCGGAATCCGTTGCCGAAGGCACCGTCGCCGCGTGGCACAAGAAGCCGGGCGACAGCGTTGAGCGTGACGAGCTGATCGTTGAGATCGAAACCGACAAAGTGGTGCTCGAAGTCGTCGCACCGGAAGCGGGTACCCTGACTGACGTGATGGCCGAAGAAGGCGATACCGTCCAGTCAGAGCAGGTGCTGGGCAAGATCGGCGAAGGCAAAGCCTCCGGCGATAGCGGTAAGAAAGAAGCCAAGTCTTCTGATGATGACAGCGCTGAGAAGTCTGAAGCCAAGTCGTCAGACGACAAGAAAGAAGCACCCAAAAAGGCCAGCGGCGGCGGCAAGCAGCACGATGTCAAGGCGCCCAGCTTCCCCGAGTCGATTCAGGAAGGCACCGTGGCCACTTGGCACAAGAAGGTGGGTGAAGCGGTCAAGCGCGATGAGGTGCTGGCCGACATCGAAACCGACAAGGTCGTGCTGGAAGTCGTTGCTCCCGCTGACGGCGCCCTGGCCGAGATCAAGGCCGAAGAAGGCAGCCAGGTCGAGTCAGAAGCCGTGCTTGCGACCTTCACCGAAGGCGCCGGCGGCGAAAGCGGTGGAGATGACGCCAATCCGGCCAAGTCGGAAAGCAGCGAAGACGAAGGCGCCGACGAGAAACTCGGCGACAAGATCCTTGCCCCGGCGGCCCGCAAGATGGTTGCCGAGCACGATCTGGACGTTACTAAGATCAACGGCACGGGCAAGGGCGGGCGCATCCTCAAGGAGGACGTGCAAAAAGCCGTGAAAGATGGCTCGGCGAAGAAATCCTCAGGCGGCGCTGCCGCGCCGAAAGCGGCGGCCGCTCCCGCGCCGGCGGTGGAAGGCGAGCGCCCCGAGAAGCGCGTGCCGATGAGCCGTCTGCGGCAGACCATCGCCAAGCGCCTGGTGCAGGCGCAGCAAACCGCGGCGATGCTCACTACCTACAACGAAGTCGACATGACCGCGGTCATGGAACTGCGCGCGCAGTACAAGGATACGTTCCTCAAGGCGCACGATACCAAGCTCGGCTTCATGGGCTTTTTCGTCAAGGCGGCCTCCGAGGCGCTCAAGCGCTTCCCGGACGTCAACGCCTCTATCGACGGTACCGACATCGTCTACCACGGCTACCAGGACATTGGCGTTGCCGTGTCCACGCCGCGCGGCCTGGTCGTGCCGGTACTGCGCGACACCGACAGCATGAAGATCGCCGATGTCGAGAAGACAATCGTCGACTTCGGTAAGCGGGCGCGTGACGGTAAGCTTGGCATCGACGAAATGCAGGGCGGTACCTTTACGATCACCAACGGCGGTATTTTCGGTTCGCTGATGTCGACCCCGATCATCAATCCGCCGCAAACCGCCATCCTGGGTATGCACAAGATTCAGGAACGTCCCATGGCGGTCAATGGCAAGGTCGAGATTCGCCCGATGATGTACCTGGCGGTTTCCTACGACCACCGGATGATCGACGGCAAAGACGCCGTTCAATTCCTGGTGACCATTAAAGAGCTGCTGGAAGATCCCGCACGCCTGTTGCTGGACGTGTAAGGTCATCGCGACCTACCAAGCTCTCACGTTCAATCGCACCCTGCCTTCTGCCCCACAAGGGAGAAGGCACCCAAGCTAAAGGAGCCAACATGGCTGACAAGTTTGATGTGATCGTTATTGGTGCCGGCCCCGGTGGTTATGTAGCGGCCATCCGTGCGGCGCAACTCGGGCTGAAAACTGCCTGTGTCGAAAAATGGATCGGCAAGGAAGGCAACGTCGTGCACGGCGGTACCTGCCTGAACGTTGGCTGTATCCCGTCTAAGGCGCTGCTTGAAGCGTCGCACAAGTTCGTCGAAGCGAAAGACGATTTCGACGACCTGGGCATTCAGGCCGGTGACGTCACCATGGACGTCAAAAAGATGATGGCGCGCAAGGACAAGATCGTTAAGAACTTGACCGGCGGCATCTCGGGCCTGTTCAAGGCCAACGGCGTTACCGCCATTGACGGCACCGGTAAAGTCATTTCCGGCAAGCAAGTGGAAGTCACCGATAAAGACGGCAAGGCGACCACCTACGACGCCGATAACATCGTCGTGGCGGCGGGCTCGGTGCCGGTTGAAATTCCGCCGACGCCGCTCACCGAAGGGCTGGTGGTCGACTCTACCGGTGCCCTGGAATTCCAGGAAACACCCAAGCGTCTGGGCGTGATTGGAGCGGGCGTGATCGGCCTGGAGCTGGGCAGCGTGTGGAATCGCCTTGGCTCCGAAGTCACCGTGCTCGAAGCCATGGATTCCTTCCTGCCCATGGTCGACGGTGCCATCGGTAAAGAAACCCAGAAGCTGCTCAAGAAGCAGGGCTTGGATATCAAACTCGGCGCTCGCGTGACCGGGTCGGAAACCAACGGCGACGAAGTCACCGTCAAGTACACCGACGCCGAAGGCGAACAGGAAATCACCTTCGACAAGCTGATTGTCTGCGTGGGTCGTCGTCCCTATACCAAAGGCGTGATTGCCGATGGGGTCAGCATTGAGCTTGACGAGCGTGGCTTCATCTTCGTTGACGATCAGTGCCGCACCAATGTCCCGGGCGTTTACGCCATCGGTGACTGCGTCCGTGGCCCGATGCTTGCGCACAAGGCCTCGGAAGAAGGCATCATGGTGGCGGACATCATCGCCGGTCATAAGGCCGAGATGAACTACGACGCCATCCCCAACGTCATCTACACCTTCCCGGAAGTCGCGTGGGTGGGGATTACCGAGGAAGAAGCCAAGGCGAAAGGTATCGAGGTGAAAACCGGTAGCTTCCCCTTCGCAGCCAGCGGCCGTGCGATGGCCAACAACGCCACCGAAGGCAACGCCAAGATCATTGCCGACGCGAAAACCGACCGTATTCTGGGCATGCACATTGTGGGTCAGCACGCCGGTGAGATGATTGCTCAGGGCGTGATTGCCATGGAGTTCGGCTCCAGCGCTGAAGACCTGGCGCTGACTTGCTACGCGCACCCGACCATGTCAGAAGCGGTTCATGAAGCCGCGCTTGCGGTGGAAGGTCATGCCATTCATATGGCGAACCGCAAGAAACGCAAGTAATACAGTAAGTAACAACGAAGCGCCACCGACAGGTGGCGCAACACTTTCGGCCTTGGCGTTACGTCCAAGACACGAAAGCACGGGGATGATCAGCGCTTCAGGCGTTGGTCATCATTCGAGTCACATGCAACCAATGGCATGAATCGATGAACCTTCACGAGTATCAAGGCAAACAGCTGTTTGCTGATTATGGTCTGCCAGTGTCCAAGAGTTTTGCGGTGGACACTCCCGAAGAAGCGGAAGAAGCATGTAAAAAGATCGGCGGCGACATGTGGGTGGTTAAAGCCCAGGTGCACGCAGGCGGTCGTGGTAAGGCGGGCGGCGTCAAGCTGATCAAAGATCCTGCCGAAGCCAAAGCCTTTGCGGCGCAGTGGCTGGGCAAGAACCTGGTGACCTTCCAGACGGACGAACACGGCCAGCCGGTCGCCAAGATTCTGGTTGAAACCTGCACCGATATCGCCGATGAGCTTTATCTGGGCGCGGTTGTCGACCGTACGACCCGCCGCGTGGTCTTCATGGCCTCTACCGAAGGCGGCGTTGAGATCGAGAAAGTCGCGGAAGAAACACCTGAGAAAATTCTCAAGGCCGAGATCGATCCGCTGGTCGGCGCACAGCCGTACCAGGCGCGCGAGCTGGCCTTTGCGCTGGGCCTTTCCGGCGACCAGATCAAGCAGTTCACCAAAATCTTCCTGGGGCTGTCCAAGCTGTTCCACGAGAAAGACCTGGCACTGCTGGAAATCAACCCGCTGGTCGTCACCGAGCAGGGCAACCTCCACTGCCTCGACGCCAAACTGGGCCTCGACAGCAACGCGCTGTACCGTCACCCGGACCTACAGGCTATGCGTGATCCGTCGCAGGAAGACGAGCGCGAAGCCGAAGCAGCCGCCTGGGAACTTAACTATGTCGCGCTGGATGGCAACATCGGCTGCATGGTTAACGGTGCGGGCCTGGCCATGGGCACCATGGACATCGTCAACCTGAATGGCGGCAAGCCGGCCAACTTCCTTGACGTTGGCGGCGGCGCGACCAAAGAGCGCGTTGCGGAAGCCTTCAAGCTGATTCTGTCTGACGACTCCGTCAAAGCCGTGCTGGTCAACATCTTCGGCGGTATCGTACGTTGCGACATGATCGCTGAAGGCATCATCGGTGCCGTTGAGCAGGTCGGTGTCAACGTACCGGTGGTCGTACGTCTGGAAGGGAACAACGCCGAGCTAGGCACGGAAAAACTCGCGTCTAGCGGTCTGAATATCATCGCGGCTACCAGTCTGACCGACGCGGCTCAGCAGGTCGTTAAAGCGGCGGAGGGCAAGTAATGAGCATCCTGATCGATAAGAACACCAAGGTCATCTGCCAGGGCTTTACCGGTGGCCAGGGTACGTTCCACTCCGAGCAGGCGATTGCCTACGGTACCCAGATGGTCGGCGGTGTAACGCCGGGCAAAGGCGGCCAGGAGCACCTGGGTCTGCCGGTTTTCAACACCGTGAAAGAAGCAGTCGAGAAAACCGGCGCGGAAGCCAGCGTGATCTACGTACCGGCGCCGTTCTGTAAAGACTCTATCCTTGAAGCCGCTAATGCGGGCATCAAGCTGATCGTGTGCATTACCGAAGGTATCGCGACCCTCGACATGCTCGACGCAAAAGTAAAATGCGACGAGCTGGGCGTTCGCCTGATCGGCCCGAACTGCCCCGGTGTTATCACCCCGGGCGAATGTAAAATCGGCATCATGCCGGGCCACATTCACCAGCCGGGCCGCGTGGGTATCGTATCGCGCTCTGGTACGCTGACCTACGAAGCCGTCAAGCAGACGACGGATCACGGTTTTGGTCAGTCTACCTGTGTGGGCATCGGCGGCGACCCGATTCCGGGCTCCAACTTCATCGACATCCTTGCGATGTTCGAGAAGGACCCGAAAACCGAAGCGATCGTCATGATCGGCGAGATCGGTGGCACCGCTGAAGAAGAAGCCGCGGCGTACATCAAGGATCACGTGTCCAAGCCGGTGGTTTCCTACATTGCGGGTGTAACAGCACCTCCCGGCAAGCGTATGGGCCACGCGGGCGCGATCATCTCCGGCGGTAAAGGCACCGCTGACGAGAAGTTCTCCGCCCTGGAAGACGCGGGTGTCAAAACCGTGCGTTCGCTCGCCGAAATCGGCGACGCGTTGAAGGAAGTAACCGGCTGGTAAGCGGTTAACTTGAAAGGCGCGCGAAACAGTGCGCCCGATTGAAAAAGAGCACCTACGGGTGCTCTTTTTTTGTAATGATGGATTGATCCTTCGGCAGTTTCGCGGGCTTGAGCAGGCGGAACCCATAGCTCAGAAAAAACGGCGCGCCGGCGGCCAGATACAGGTGATAGCTCACCAGTCGCCAGATCAGTACCGAAGCGGCGGCCTGCTCAGCCTCCATCAACGGCAGCAGCAGCGAACCCACGCCGACTTCCGCGGCGCCGGCACCGCCGGGTAAAAAGCTTAGCTGGCTGGCGGCCATGGCCAGCATTTGGGTCAGAAAGGTCCATACCCAGTCGACGTTGCCGCCGACACCCAGCACGGCCAGGTAGAGCAGGCTGTAGCGCATCAGCCAGTGCGCGGTGGTCAGCGCCATCATCGCAAGCAGAGTGGACCGCGGTAGCGCCAGGGTTACCTTCAGCGCCTGACGGAACCCCAAAAAGCCTCGCGCAAGCCGTCTGCGCCGGTAACGACTGAGCCAGGTGAGCCTGAAGCGCTGCGCGCGCAGCAGGCGGGGAAGGTGGTAGACCAGCAGGCAGATCAGCGTGGCGACGATTACCAGCCCCGCCAGGGCCGACTGGACCAGTGCCTGATGCGGCCAGTGAACGTCACCAATCAACGACCACAGCACCAGCCCACCGAGCATACTGAGAAAAAACAGCATGTCGCAGCCCTGGTCAATCAGAAACACGGCGCTGCCTTTGGAAGGCGGCAGGCCACGCTGGGCCAACAGCACCAGCAACGTGGCGGCGCCGCCACTGCCGCCTGGCGTGGCGCACAGGGCGAATTTGGAGGCCAGCTCAATACCCAGGGCACCGCGCTGGCCGAGCGCGCCTGCCCGGCCGCCCAGCATCAAACGCAGCCGCGCGGCGTTCAGGTTCCAGCATAGCGCGGCAAGCGTCAGCATCAGCAGCAGTATGCCGAGCGGGAACTGCCTCACCCGCTGCCAGGCCTCGCTGCCGCCGATCCAGGCGGTGAGCAGCAAGGGCAAGCCCAGCGCCAGGACGATCATCACGATAGGCAGCGACCGCCAGCGGCGCCCGCTGCCGTGTTTAACGTGGTTGGGGGAGCGCATAAGGCAGGGCAGTATCGGTAAGGCTTTCATAGTGCGCCAGCAGGGCGTGCATCACGCTATCCCAGTTGAAGTGGCGTTCCACATGGCGGCGCGCATAACGGCCGCTGGCGGCAATGTCATTACTGAACAGCGCTTCGCAGGCGTCGGCCATGGCGGTCGGGTCCAAAGGGCGGCACAGAATGCCCGCCCCCAGGGGGACGTTTTCGGCCAGTGCGCCGGCTCTGGCGGCCACCACCGGGATGCCGCAGGCCATGGCCTCCTGGGCAATCAGGCCAAAGGTTTCCCGCGTGCCGGCGTGTAGCAGGGCGTCGCTGCTGGCCAGTGCCTTGGCGACCTCGTGCACGCCGCAGCAGCGGTCTACCACGGTGACGTTGGTGGGGACCTGGTGGGGCATGCCCGGGCCCATCAGCAGCAGGTGATAGCCGCCGCCCAGCTTGCGCATGGTGGCCAGCAGCACATCGATATTTTTCTCGCGTGAAAAGCGGCCGACAAAAATCAGCAGCCGCTTACCCGCCGGTATTCCCAGGCTTGCGCGAAACTCGGCGTCGTATTGAGCGGGGTGGAAGTGGTTGAGGTCGACGCCCAGCGGCTGAACGCGCACCTGCTCGACGCCCCAGTCCCGGAGACGGTCGGCCATGGCCTGGCAGGGCGCCAGCACACTGTCAAACTGGCCATAGAGTTGGCTCACGTAGCGAATCAAGCGCTGGCGTACGTACCGACCAAAGCGGTCCCCCATCAAGCGTGGTAGGTCAGAGTGATAAAACCCGACCACGGGCACGCCCAGCTGCTGGCCGGCCTCGAGCGCTGCCCAGGCGGTCACGTAGGGGTCACCCGCCTCGATGATGTCGGGGCGCAGGCCGATCAATGCATCGCGCCAGGGAGCCGCGCGCAGGGGAAAGCGATAGCCCTGACCGAGGGGCAGGCGAAACGCCGGCAGGGTGTGCTGGTCGCCGAGGCTGTCCCGCTCCGCGCCCGGGACCAGGAGGCTGGTGCGCAGTTCAGGGTAGCGGGCAAAGACGCGATGTTTGGCCTGAAGGTAGGTACGAACGCCGCCGCTGGCGGGGGCGTGAAACATGGTGACATCGGCGATGTGCAAGGTAACCTCCGTGCCGCTTGGGTGACATTAATCACCTTAACCAACAAATAAGTCAGTTCGACGACAGTGGCCTGTTCCCTGTTTATGGGCCGTATTGCGTAGCCAACGCTTGACTAATGCCGGAATAGGTCCAATATACCATCCATATAGATGGTATATGGAATCCAATTGGATGTTATGGCGGTTGGATAATCACTTCCAGGGCAGCGAGGCATACCCGATGAGCGTGCATGAACTGCGCCGCCGATCCGGCGACACAAGCGAGAAAATCACTATCAACCTGGGGGTTGTCGACCTGGGGCAGATCGATCTGCTGGTCCAGGAAGGCTTCTATTCCAACCGAACCGACCTGATTCGTACGGCCATTCGCAATCAGCTGGCGACCCACGCCGAGGTCGTGAAAGAGACCGTTACCCGCAAGGCCTTTGTGCTGGGGCTTGAGCATTACTCTCGCGGGGACCTGGAAACTCGACAGGCGGCGGGCGAGATGCTGCAGATTCAGGTGCTGGGGATGGCCAGCATTGCCGATGACGTCACCCCCGAGCTTGCCCTCTCCACTATCGAGTCGGTCGTGGTGCTCGGCGCCTTGCATGCCAGCGCGGCCGTCAAGGCCGCCCTGGCGGATCGCATTCACTAATGAGGGACATGACCATGATCAGCGACAGCATCACCCAACGGATGGAAGAAGCAACCCGGCTCACACGTGCGGGCAAGCTCCACGACGCCATGGCCCTCCTGAAGGGCGCCATGCCAGCAACACCAGCCGAGCAAACGCCAACACCAACGTCCCGGGGAGGGAATACCTTCGAGGGCAGCTGGGAAGTCGTGGATGACCCGAAAGCGTCGGCTTCATCGCCCGGCCACGCGCGGCGTACGCATACCAGCGCGTTCACCACCGGCAGTTTTAGTTGCCGAGCGGGCTCGCGTGATTACAAGCTCTTTATTCCCAGCGGCCATCACGGGCAGGCGCTTCCGCTGGTGGTGATGCTGCACGGCTGCACGCAAAATCCCGATGACTTTGCGGCCGGTACTGAGATGAACCGGCTGGCCGAAGCGCAGCAGTGTTGCGTGCTGTATCCCGCCCAGCCAACGTCTGCCAACACCTCGAAGTGCTGGAACTGGTTCAAGGCCGAAGACCAGCAGCGCGAGGGTGGCGAGCCCGCCATCCTTGCAGGCATGGTCCGCCAGATTGTCCACCAGCATGGGCTCGATGCCACGCGTGTCTACGTCGCCGGGCTTTCCGCCGGTGCCGCCATGGCCACGACTCTGGCGATGACCTACCCGGACCTGTTTGCGGCGGTGGGTGTGCATTCAGGCTTGCCCCACGGCGTGGCCAAGAGCCTACCCGATGCGTTGGGCGCCATGCAGGGCGGCACCGGGCCTCTTGGCAGTGCCACGCAAAGTGCGAAGTGGGCGTCGCAGGTGCCGGCGATCATCTTCCATGGTGACCGCGACACCACCGTCCACCCGAGTAATGCCGACCGCGTCGCCGCCCAGTACGCCTCGCATCCAGGGAGCGAAAAGGGCAAATTCGGGAGTGCTGGTGGCCAGTCCACCGTCGAACAGGGTCGCGTGGCCAACGGGCATGCCTACACGCGTACGGTTCATCGCGACGCCAGTGGCAAGCCACGCATGGAGCAGTGGCAGGTACACGGAGCAGGCCACGCCTGGTCAGGAGGTAGTGCGAAGGGCAGCTACACGGATCCCAAAGGCCCCGACGCGACAAGCGAAATGCTACGTTTCTTCTTTCAGCACCAGCTGACCAAGGTGTAGCCGCTTCAATGGAAACTCGGTAAGACAGATACAACCACGGCGCCCTGGGGCGCCGTGGTTGTTTATCGCGTAGGTTAACTAACGGGTTTAAGCGGCAGGGCGCGCCACCAGCGAGCGGGTCTCTTCGCGAGCCTCAGTGAGTACCACGCGAAGCGAGTCGCCAAGCTTGTAACGCTCTTCGCCTTCGATCTGGATGCGGCCTTCCTTGTCGTCGATGACCACCTTGCTACGGTCGCTGTGCATCAAGGGCGCGGGCACAAAGGCCGTGGCGCCGTTTTCGACCAGGCGAACGCGCATGCCGCCACGGTTGATCGCCATGATCTCAGCGTCAAAGGTGTCCTGGTTTTGCGCGGCAGGCGTCAGGTAGCGGACGTAGAGCCAGTCCTTGACGTCACGCTCGGCCATGCGATTCAGTCGGCGACGCTCGGTCAACTGCTCGGTGAGCTGCTGGCTGGCTTCCGCGGGTGCCTGTTCGCCTTTCAGCACGCGCTTGATCAAGCGGTGGTTGACCATATCGCCGTACTTACGAATAGGCGATGTCCAGGTGGCGTAGGCCGCCAGACCCAGGCCAAAGTGCGGGCCAGGCTGGGCGGACATGCTGGTAAAGCCCTGGAAGCGGCGCAGGCGGGCATCCAGCCAGGCGTCGTCGCGGCTTTCAAGCGCACGCTTGAGGTCCTTGTAGTGGGCAAGCTCGGTCAGAGCTTCCTGGTTGACCTCGATCTCTTGGCCGGCCAGAAACTCCTGCGCGGCCTCGGCTTTTTCCGGCTCAAAAGCGCGGTGCACGTTAAAGATGCCGTGACCGATGTGCTTGGCGAGGAAGTCGGCGCAGCAGGCATTCGCCGCAATCATTGACTCTTCGATCATGCGGTTGGCAATGCGCCGGTCTTCGGTGCGAATCGCCAGCACGTTGCCGGCATCGTCCAGGTCGAAGACGTAATCCGGACGATCTTTAAATACCAGGGCGTGCTCGTTACGCCAAGCCGTGCGTGCTTCCGTCAAATCGCGCAGGGCGGTGAGCTGTTCGCCGATTGTGTCCGCTGGCGCCCAGTCGCCTTCGCCATCGATCCAGTCCGAGACGTGGTCGTAGGCAAGTTTGGCGTGGGACCGAACGTTGGCGGCGAAAAAGCGATAGTCGCCCAGGC
>Ga0008837_100160_pt1 | contig 100263 bp, 90 predicted proteins | sample HotLakConsUCCSLE_FD_65500 | JGI IMG/M metagenome (GOLD analysis project Ga0008837, IMG submission 65500) | Hypersaline microbial mat communities from Hot Lake, Washington, USA - Hot Lake Consortium UCC-SLE | ecosystem: Environmental > Aquatic > Non-marine Saline and Alkaline > Hypersaline >...
CAGCTAGGCATGATCACTCACCTTTCCTGTATTGTTCGTTGCGACAAAGCAGGTAGGGTAGAAATATAATATATTTATCAATAGTTTATATGTTGCGTCACGTTATTATCTGACTACGTAAATCTGCTGTCGTGTGTCGCAATGAGTGAATTGTGGTTTAAACAACGCACTTGCCTTCTGTGAGGCTGATGTAACAGCCTCTCGCTGTGGTCGCGATAACGCACCTCAAAACTGTGTATAGAGTAGCCTGCCGAGCATAGTTGTGGTTTAGACAACGCACTATGTATGTGGCTTATCCGGCATGATTTCCTTCTTCCAGAGGCTTTCTTAACTGTCTAGCGCTAAAAGTGAGCGGTCATGCCCAGCGTTGGTGAGACATTGTGCCTAGGTGGGCTTCTATGCCTAGACAAGGTGTGGAAGGAGCCTAGATGAGGGTGGATCATTCCCTATACCGAGCTGTGAGCGGGATTGCTAAAGATAAGAAGTGCCCATGGAATATGTAGATATACTTATAAATACGCTGTTTGTTTTGGAGTAAAAATAGTTAGTGGTAGGAGACTAAATAAACGCCACCTTAATCTACGTTTATAAAATCAATCAAGGCTGATTTTGATGTTGCTAATCTTGCCGGCCAACCATGGTGCCAATATATTTTCTATACTACGTATAGTAAGTAGCGACTGATCGATTGTTTTCATCTTGTAAGCTTCTTCTAAGCTGGCATTATGTACCTCGCCGTTATCACAAGGTTCCTCCACTCAAGAGACTCTTGATTGTAGAAGTTGACCATTATCTAACATTACTCACTTCCTGTTTTAAATGGTAAGTAATAACTATAGCGCAATAAAAGTGATTGCTCACCTTAGGATATGATAAAAACTGCTGCGGGTCATCCATTGGAATTTTGTCCATTGCTGGACAAGAAATACGCTCAGAGTAGTGTAGGTATTTATATTTATATTTATTATTTTTCATGAAATTTTTAACAAGCTTGGTTTTTTCTAAATAAATTAATAATAACGCTGGCTTTACTTTATTTTTCAATCTAGTTTTATATTTGGCGATAAACAGTTTTTCTACTAAAATTAATTTGTGCTTCAAGGGTAAGAGGTAGGGTATGAATGAATATATGGAGATGATTATTATAGCTTCACCAATCCTGATGCTAGGTGTGATTGTAGCATGGCTTGCCTATCGCATTACAAAAAAACCTGTTTCCTTGGGAGAGAAATATTTGTCGGGGTTAACTTTGGCTGTAACGCATTTAAATGCTTCTTATGTTGCTAAAGTGTCATCAAAGCAGCTTGCTTTAGCACTTCGTCATGGAACAGTTCATCACAATGAAATACCAGAGCCAGCAGGCGCAATTATCACGTCTTTATTTACCGCCTGTACACCAAATTTAATCATGCAGTGCATCGATGAGGCGGGGGCTAGCTTAGAGTCTGTTCAAGCGCTCTATCACGAATCCATCAAAGATTGGCATCGATCACCTGGCTGGGAAGCAGCTGTCAGGAATTACTCTTTACGAAATCCTTTAGAAAAACTAAAAGGGAGTGTTGATTGTTATCACAGGCCATTCGACTCAGCAGATGACTGACCTAGCTTTCTGTCCATTGTAGGACAGCCTTCGAAAGGGGAAAGTGATGAAGATAATCGAGAAAATGAAAGTCGACTCTGTCACCGATGTGGTGTGCGACGTATGCTTCTGCTCCACTCAAGTAATAGATGGAGGGCTTGAGTTTGCAACGCTTCAGGCGAATTGGGGCTATGCTACTAAGCATGATGGCATGCGATACGAGCTACACCTTTGTGAGAGCTGTTTTTTTTGGCGTACTTGCACACATAAAGCAGGAGCGGCGCATACAGACTTTATTTAGCGAGAAAGACACCTGCTGTGATGAGATCGAAAAAATAGGTTTGATTTCTGTGGATAACTATTTTAGCGGAAGGTGAAAACTATGAAACACGACCATCCATTAGCAAGCATAGATATGGACAGTGTGCTTGAAGAGCTTGAGGCGGATCGCAAGCAGGGCACTCTTGCCAATAAAGTGACAGGAAGTGCTGTACGCTATGGGGTTGATCCTGATGACTCTAGCCGTTTAGTGGCTGTCGATATTCATGGAAAGCATGCTCTAAATTATGATTGAATATTAGCTGTAGTACCGCAGTCGACTAACTATAGAAAGGACAAGTCGACGAGCCAATCATTTACTCATCAAGCTCCTCGTTCCGGTTCCAGCAGATATTTTTCTATCTATTAGGACATTGGCAGCGGGGGAGAATGCGATGTAACACATTAATCAGTAGCGTTACTCTATTAGGTCTGCTAGCAAGGAAACAGATATAACCAAGCGTTTCTGCACAGTCTAGATCATTGTTTTTTTGGTCGAAACAGTTATGTTCCTATGGGTATGAATTTACAAAACCATTCCTTCGTACCCTGAGGCTAATTAAGCGACTTGTCCACTGATGGACATGGCAAATAAAACGTCGAACTCTTTGGTTTTCTTAAATCATAAATTTTGGATATAAGGTTAACATATGGATATGCCTCTGAAAGTCGAATACCAGTTGCTGGAGCACCCATGTAATCACTCTATTTTAATAAGCACGGAAGGATATGTGTTACGACACAAAAAAAGAAAATATGAAATTCATGTCACTGTTAAAAATCTAACGACAGGAAAAGAATTTAGTACTGACGTGGATGTTCTTTACAAGTTTAACGACCGTCCAATATCTGAGCTTTTCCCGTGGGAACTTACCATCCTAAGAAAATGGTTTGTTTTTCATAGCGAGCTGCGTGATAACTATAAACGTACAGGTTTGCACCCTGTCCCAATTATCGCCTGCATTAAATCTTTTTGCTCACAATACGATAATGAGTATCAGAGGTTTGAAACTCCTTAACGCTATGCAACAAGAATGTAAGGAGTTGCTATAAAGTATGTGCTAAAATGTTAATGGAAGTTCATGAACGACAACCCGATCCCAAGCTGCTTATCATTAAGCTTTATAAAAATTTTCAGAAAACGCATATGATTACTGACGTAGTGTTATGCCAGTTATTTTAAGCGACAGGGTTTGATAAAGTATTGACTTACTATGGCTAGGTTTGAGCTATAGGCACTTATATTGGGAGAGCTGTTATACCTCTACCTTTGCCTTGCGCAGTATTGCTACAGGCCCTTTCCCTGTACCTGGGTGAGCGGCATGTTCGCCCACCAACTCTAAGTACTGTTCAGGAACTGCTTCCAGTGGTTCTGGGCGAGGTAGGTCTGAGCGTTTTTTGGGAATTAGACTATGGTTGTTAAGGTCCACGTTGTCACCAAAAAACTGAGACCTGATGTGTTTGCCAAGTATTTCTCCCATTAGGCTCGCTACAGCGTTTCCAATTTGCCGTTGCATTTCAGAACGACCACCCTCTATTTTATATCCTTCCGGAAAGGTCTGTAGTCGGCAGAGTTCGCGCATTGAAAGCTTCCGATTGTTCCAGTGAAATGGCCCTATAGACGAGCCAGGCTGTGCTTGTATTGTCCAAGATGGGTGGTTCTTCGCGAGCTTTAGTAGGAAGCCCCAATATCGTGTTCTCCATCCGAACAAAGGTAAGCCTTCACCGCGATCTGTATGATGAAGGTAGTTTTTACCTTCAGGTACAGAGGCGAGTAGATCCCCCCACTTTCCACTAACAGCTAACTTTGGATCCTGAGATTCTATTGAGTCCTGCAAGTCACCAATTGCGTCCCAGGCAGTGTTCCAAGAGTTGTCTTCAAAAAAGTCATTTTGTGGATTTTTTTGTGAGTAATGCGTTGCTTTTGGAAAAATAAACTCTTGACCTTTACGAGCCCCAACTAGGTATACACGCTCTCGCATTTGTGGAACGCCATAGTCAGCAGCATTTAGAACCTTCCAGTTGAATGAATAGTTAGATCCTGTTTCTTGATTAATCTTATCAATGATATTTTTAAGGAGATTAAGTCCTTCATCTTTTCCTTTGAATGTCATTCCTTGTACGTTCTCAAGCAGGAATGCTTTTGGGCGGAGATCTCTCAACACCCTCAGGTAGGCTGTAAGGGTGTCAGCCCTAGGGTCATCTAATCTCCGGGTGTCCCCTTGAGACCAATATGCTGACTTTGAAAATGGCTGGCATGGAGGCCCACCGATCAGAAGGTCAGGGGTCTCTTCTTCAAACCCGCCTGCGGCAATCAATTCCTCTGAGCAGACATCGTGAATGTCCGCTTCAATTAGGGGCCACTTACGATTTGCACGTATGGTACGGCATGCCCATTTGTTCATTTCCACAGCAACTGCCGTTTCGTAGCCCGCAGCCTCAAGGCCGAGATCAAGACCTCCAGCCCCGGTAAACAAACTAACTACCTTGCGCATATATGCCATAACCTGTAATTTCAAAGGTTTATATTTTAGCTGTCCGCTTGCTAGAAAAGCGCCCAGTTTTCATCCTACATATATTGTATTGAGAATACAAGTGATAAAAGTGCGCCTCAGGCATGCCATGGGTTTGTATGCAGAGAGAACAGGAAGCCGAATAACTTATGCAGAGCTAGCTGTTAGCTCTGGTATTTCTAGGGCAACGATTGAGGCCCTGGGTTCAAGAGATGATTACAACACTACTCTATCGACTATAGATGCTTTGTGTAGAGCGCTCAAATGCGACATCAGCGAACTTCTTGAATATTCTAGTGATTGTGATCCTACTGGAGAAAAGCATGGCAATAAGAATTGATCACAATGCTGCGAGACAGGCTTTGCACGAGGAGTTTGCGAAGGCAGGCGAATTCGCTAATAACGCCACGTCTAGAGAGTGGAAGGATATGACGGATCGGCTCGGGGAGCTATGTCCTCATCGTAAAAGCTCCACCTTCATCGCTGCTCTTGGAACTGCGATCCTAGCTAAATGTGTAAATAGTCAAGTGGATACGTTTTCGCTTTTGGAGCGTGAAGGAGGAGAAAATGCCTACTCCGCAAGGTCTCTAGCGGATGGGGTATGGGCTAAAGAGCGAGGCTACCTTGGTATAGATATCGGGGGGAATGGGGCCAATCCGCTCAACAATACTCCTTTCATAGGCCGTTCTCGCATTGATGCTATAGAAAACGTGAGAAATAAAGAAGGTAAAGACTACCTTTTCTTTTGTCTTGATAGGCTGGCGTCTATAGAGACAACAGGAGAGGCCAGAATAGCTCTCCGAGGGTTTATTGCCTCTAGGGCCAGAAACTTTAATTCTAAGTTTAACGTCGGTCACAATGCGGGCGATCACTTAATAACTAAAACGCTAGCTGGGGCAATAGATGAATTTGTAAGAAATGGAAGTGAAGATGGCAGGCGAGCGCAAGCGGCAGCGGCGGGTTTACTATCTTGCGTTTATGGGCCCCTCAGCGTCGATGTTGGTCACATAAATGATCCAGATCGGCGGCTGCCTCTTGATATAACGGTTTTCAAAGACGCAGAAAGACTTGAGATCCATCTATCTATTGAAGTTAAAGATAAGCCAGTGACTGGCCCTGAAATTTTATCCAGCACTGAGAAAGTGAGTGAAAGGGGATTCACCAACATTATTTTTCTGGCTGTAAGCAAGGGACAAAAGCAGTTTGATTTTGAGAGAGAGGTGGAGAGAGCTAGAGATTCTGGTTGTAGAATAAATATATTCCTCTCTTGGTTGGAGTTTTGCAACATGTGCATTGGTCTTGCTTCAGAAGATGGCCCAGCGGTCGTTGGGAAAACCTATCGTGAGATTGGCGTTAGGCTTGAGCAGATTGGTGTAAGTGAGCAAGGTATGAATTTGTGGCAAAAATTTTCGGAACGTCAAAATCCATTCACTACTTAAGCCACTCAAATTATTTATTACTGGATAAGAGATTCAGAGGTCGTGAAGCATATGTATTGTAATTAAATAATGCCATGTGCATGACACGCTCGTGATTGCAGCATTATGACCTTTAAAAACTCGCAATTTAGTATGTCTTCTTAGTATTGATATAAAGGAAAATTCTAGTGGCAATCACATTTCACAAGCTTTCTAGGCGTGGTTACCCACCTGCTCATGCTCGAAATACTGCCTATCTGCAATTAAGTAACTGGGATGATTTCGGTCATAAGACGCTATTTACTCTTACCATCTTTGATGAGCAAGGTAATAAGAGAGAAATCGGTAATGTTAAAATCGGTTTTGTCGGTCAAGGCGAGGGATGGACTGAAGAGCAGATCGAGCGACAGTTCGATGTGTTGCCAGAAAATTTCTATTCTCTTGGCCAGGATTCCGACTACTACCAGAATCTTATCGATAGCCTTTCTGATGACATGGTAGTTAGTGTGCTAACGGCTCTGGGTGATGTCACCCATGATCCAGCTCGCTTAGCTATTGCTGAGAATGAAGGGGCATTTAATACCTCGTTAATTAGAAACGTCAATCGTTCAACTATAGAGCAGCAGTTTCGTAGGATTCTACGTCACGAGGCTTCACTAACAAGCTATGACTTTTTCTACGAAAAGGCCGCTAATGAACGTTATTCGGGTATTACTGTTGAATTTCGCGTTGAACCGAATACAAAACCATCTTCCAACCTCCATATATTGATTGGCCGTAATGGTGTAGGAAAAACAACCCTGTTGAATAATATGGTAGATGCACTGCTGCCTGAGCGGGGAGAAATTGAGGAAACGGGCTATTTTGCTAAGCGTTCTTTTTGGTCAGGTGTCACTGCGCTACCTGAAGACTATTTTGCAGGAGTTGTCTCGGTATCATTTAGTGTGTTTGATCCTTTCACTCCCCCTAAAGACCAGCCTGATGAGAACGCAGGAATTCGTTATTACTACGTAGGATTAAAGAAACGAGTGACTCAACTAGCTCAGGAACGTTGGATTCTCAAAGATAAGGATGAACTATGTCGAGACCTTATTGAAAGTTTAAAGTTGTGTTTTGCATTAATCGCAAAACGAAACCGATGGATTAATGCTGTAATTAAATTGGAGTCAGACTTTAATTTTGCAGAAATGGACTTGTGCCAGTTAACTAACGTATATGACAGAGATCTGACGGAGAATAAAAGTCAGTTTTCTGAAACATCTAAAGCGTTGTTTGATCGAATGAGTTCAGGTCATGCTATAGTTCTCTTGACCATTACCAAATTGGTTGAAACCGTTGAAGAGAAAACACTAGTACTACTTGATGAGCCGGAAAGCCACCTTCATCCGCCGTTGCTTTCTGCATTTACTCGGGCGTTGTCTGATCTGCTTATTAATCGTAATGGCGTAGCGATTATTGCCACTCACTCTCCAGTTGTTTTGCAGGAGGTGCCTAAATCATGTGTGTCGATTCTTCGAAGAACCCGACTGATTTCAAACGTCGATAGACCAGAAAACGAGACTTTTGCTGAGAATGTGGGTGTTCTGACGAGAGAGGTATTCGGACTAGAGGTTTCAAAGTCAGGTTTTCATGACTTGCTGGCAGGGTCTGTTAATGAGGGTAAGAGTTATGAAGAAATAGAGCAGGAATACCATTATCAGTTGGGTTTTGAAGGTAAGGCGATGTTACGATCGATGATAGCGATTAGGGACTCACAGCCAGGTGTTGAAAAATGAGAGCTATGATCGCCCCCAATGAAGATTCGCAGGAAGTTTATCAAACCTGTGTTAATAGCATTATCGATGGAGATTTACGGATTCGTCTTAACGCATTAACTAGCGCTATCGGACTCGCAGCTAGTTATTATCATCAAAGTGCTACGGATAAACAGCTTTACACTCTTCCACCTAATGATTGCGGTAATGACGATATAGCATTAGGTGCTGTGACTAAAAAGGAGCTAACAAATGTCTATAGCACCCATATGGTGGGCAAGACCAAGCCTGCTAGGGCAATATATGATTCGTTGTTGTCCCGAGCACCATTAGGGCGATGCCCATTTTGCGGTATGGGACATGCATCTACGCTCGATCACTATTTACCGAAAACCAAATATCCACAGTTGTCTGTTGTGCCATTTAACCTCGTTCCTTCCTGTAAGGATTGTAATACGGGGAAAAACGCCGCTGTTTCTTCTACAGCAGGAGATCAAAGCCTACACCCATATTATGATCATCAGAGTTTTGTTGATGAGCAGTGGATTTATGCTGATGTTATTCACACTTCGCCCGTGACTATCAATTTTTATGTCCACGCACCAAATCATTGGGATGAAATTTCCAGGAAGAGAGTCCAATCTCACTTTATAGACTTCAATTTGGCAGCTCGCTATTCGATTGAAGCTTGTAATCAAATTGCTTGTTTGAGAGATACCTTATCGCATTATAGAGATTATTTGGGAACAGAGGGTGTCAGACAACACCTTATAATTGAGGCTCAGTCAAGCTATCGGCAGCACAGGAATTCATGGCAAACAGCCATGTTCCAAGCGCTTGCTAGCAGTGACTGGTATTGTGATAGGGGGTTTCAGTAAGCGATGCCATCGTGAACTAAAACTATGTCATATCAAACGCATTTTCTCGAACGGGTTTTCAGCTGTACTCCAAACCCGTCGAAAAGGCGAGCATTATAATACCTTCCGCTTAAGTATTGCTTTGTCGAACGTTGTTTCTAGCTAGCGACCCATAGCGGTTATCGAACGCCTGGCCACGTGCAGGGAATAATCCACATAGAGGCTACTGACAAAACTTGCTACTGGCCGTCCTGAACTACTCCGCTCTCGGAAACCATCAGGACGCCCGTATGGCCGACGTCGGGTGAAGAAAAACACCCTGGCGAAGGTGGATACAAGAAGCGACCGGATGGTGGGGCCTTTAGACAAATTCTTTGCCACACCTGTGGTATCAGCTTCTACGACTAGGTTAAGAGCGTATTGACGGACTCGAAGCCCGAGAGTTGGAGAATCTCTACTACTTCATCATTGGACAGTATTTCGTTATCCGTTCGAAGTATCTCAATGCTCTCAATTCCGGAGCGGTAATCAGGGTTTAGCTTATCCAGTGTCTGATTCAAAGCTTCTCGCGGCTCGCTGTGGGTTTCTGTCGGCCCGTCTGCCGGGTATCCGTCTATCGATACCAGCACGCGGGTCATGTTCTCGTCGAGCTGCCTCTCTAGGTCTATTACTATCGAGTCACCGCTTCTGTTAATAGTGATTCGTTTGGTGGCTACCCTCATGAAGTCTTTCCTGCGCTGCTGAAATCAACCTTGATAATCTCACCGAGTGCAGAACCCGTCAAATTCCTCCTCTTTAGAGGATTAATGTGAAAGCGGTCATAGTTGAGGTGGTGCATCGGTTTGCCTGCTCTAAGGAGGACGATGTGTAAGCTCTCACATGCCAAAATGGACTGCTAGAGTGAGTTGAACAATCAGGTATGTCATAAGCTAGTATCAACCAGAAAAATGTGTCACCTATATGTCACCTATAACCAGATTAACAAAAAACGGCCACTTGCTGTGTTAGCTAAGTGGCCGTTTTTAAACGTGTTCTTGGTCGGAATAGCAGGATTCGAACCTACGACCTCTGCCTCCCGAAGGCAGCGCTCTACCAAGCTGAGCTATATTCCGAGGCGTTGTCAGCAGTGCTCGACAACGGAGGGAAATCATACGTAGCCGGACGGGGTTTTTCAAGCCTGCCAGGCGTCAAAAACGCAACTTTATGTTTGCCGGTCGACCGCGAGGCGGGCGAGCTTAGCCATGCTGTCGCGGTAGGGGCTTTCCGGTAGCAGCTCGAGCTGCAAAAGCGCCTTGTCGGCCATTTCCTCGGCGCGGGCGCGGGTGTAGTCGAGCGCGCCGGTGGCGTGAATGATATCGAGGACGGCGTCCAGCTGCTCGAGCCCGCCGTCGCGGATTACCTGGCGGATCAGCTTGGCCTGTTCCGGCGTGCCTTGCTCCATGGCGTGGATCAGCGGCAGCGTCGGCTTGCCTTCGGCCAGGTCGTCGCCGACATTCTTGCCCATGGCCTCGGCGTCGCCCTGGTAATCCAGCAGGTCATCGATCAGCTGGAAGGCGAGGCCCAGGTAGCGGCCGTAATAGCGCAGCGCCTGTTCCTGTTCGGGGGTCGCCTCGGCGAGCACGGCACCGCTGTGGGAAGCGGCTTCGAACAGCATGGCGGTCTTGCCGAGAATGGTCTCGAAGTAGTCGTCTTCGGAAACGCTGGGATTGCCGATATTGGTCAGCTGCTGGACTTCGCCTTCGGCAATCACGCAGGTCGCCCCGGATAGAATCGCCATGATGCGCATCGAACCCACGTCGACCATCATCTGAAACGAACGCGCATAGAGAAAGTCGCCGACCAGCACGGAGGGCGCGTTGCCCCAGGCATCGTTGGCGGTTTTCTTGCCCCGGCGCATGTGCGATTCGTCGACCACGTCGTCATGCAGCAACGTCGAGGTATGCATGAACTCGATCAGCGTGGCGAGCGGGATATGCTTGTCGCCGGTGTAGTTCAGCGCGCGCGCGGCCAGCAGCGCAAGCAGCGGGCGCAGGCGCTTGCCGCCGCTTTCGGTGATGTACTGACCGATGGTTTCGACCAGGGGCACCTTGGAATTGAGCTGGGCGACGATGGTCCGATTAACGGCATCGAAGTCATCCGCTACCACGGCGTGCAGCGGAGAGGGCAGCGAGCTGGCAGGCTGGGCTGATGAGACGTTGGCGGTCATGGAGTGTTCATCGCGGCAGATGGAGGCGGCATGTGCCGCGCTAGGTTGAGGTCATGCTATGGGGCTGTCCGTTGGGCGTCAAGACGCCACGGCTGCCGGGTGGCGCCTGAGCCTGCCGGGGCGCAATAGGTCTTGTGGCTCAGTTCAAACATCGTTATAATCCGCGACCCACTCATCATGCTCCCTGTCAGATGGCTGCCAAAAGGGGCGCCACTCGCAGCAGGTCGACAAGAGCGTCAGGCGATGAGCGGCCGTTTAAGTTATCGAAACGGCAATACCGACGTCCGGAGAGAGACATGTACGCAGTTATCAAGAGCGGTGGCAAACAGTACCGCGTTCAGGAAGGCCAGACCCTCAAGCTTGAGAAGATCGAAGTCGCTACCGGCGAAACGATCGAGTTTGACCAAGTGCTGCTGGTTGCCGACGGCGACGACGTTAACGTCGGCGCGCCGCTGGTTGGCGGCGCGAAAGTGTCTGCCGAAGTGGTTTCCCATGGCCGCGGCGATAAGGTGACGATCATCAAATTCCGTCGCCGTAAGCACAGCATGAAGCGTCAGGGTCATCGCCAGTGGTTCACTGAAGTCAAAATTACTGGAATTTCCGCGTAAGCGGCCAATTCCCTTTTAGGAGGATTTTGCAATGGCACATAAAAAGGCAGCTGGCTCCACGCGTAACGGTCGCGATTCCGAGTCCAAACGCTTAGGTGTGAAACTCTTCGGTGGCCAGGCGGCAAGCGCCGGCAGCATCATCGTTCGTCAGCGCGGCACGCGTTTCCACGCGGGCACAGGCGTTGGCCTGGGTCGCGACCACACGCTGTTCGCTCTGAACGACGGCTTTGTGAAGTTCGAGACCAAGGGTCCGCACAACCGTAAGTTCGTTAGCATCGTTTCCGAGTAAACGGCTAACGCTGCGCTCGCATTTGCGAGAAAAAAAGCCCCGCCATGGCGGGGCTTTTTTGTCTGTTAACCCCTTTTGCGGAATGCATAAAGCAAAGGTCGGGTGACTATCGGGCGGCGAAAGCGGCCGGGAGAAACCAATGCAGTTCGTCGATGAAGCCTCCATCATTGTTGAGGCGGGAAAAGGCGGCAATGGCTGTCTCAGCTTTCGCCGCGAAAAATACGTGCCCAAAGGCGGCCCTGATGGGGGCGACGGCGGGCACGGCGGCAGCGTTTACCTGATTGGTGACGATGCGCTGAATACGCTGATCGATTTCAAATACCAGCGCTTTTACAAGGCGGAAAACGGTCAGGGTGGCATGGGCCGCCAGATGAGCGGCAAGGCCGGTGATGACCTGCACGTCAAGGTGCCGGTAGGCACCACGGTGATCGACGAGGATACCCTCGAGGTCATCGCCGACGTCACCGAGATCGGGCAGGTCGTGCTGGTGGCCGAAGGCGGGCGTCGTGGGCTGGGTAACATCCACTTCAAGTCGTCCACCAACCGCGCGCCACGGCGCACCACGCCGGGCACCGAAGGCGACCGCCGCAACCTGCGCTTTGAAATGAAAGTCATGGCAGACGTTGGGCTGCTCGGCATGCCCAACGCGGGTAAGTCGACGCTGATTCGCTCGGTATCAGCGGCCAAGCCCAAGGTGGCCAACTACCCGTTCACCACGCTGGTGCCCAACCTGGGCGTGGTCAAGCTCGGCATGCACGAGCACTTCGTGATGGCCGACGTGCCGGGGCTGATCGAAGGCGCGTCCGACGGGGCGGGGCTTGGGTTGCGCTTTTTGAAGCACCTGACCCGCACGCGGCTGCTGTTTCACGTGGTGGACGTGGCGCCGTTTGACGAGTCCGACCCGGTCGAGGCGGCCAAGGCCATCGTCCACGAGCTGGGCCAGTTCTCGCCCGCGCTTTCCGAGCGTCCCCGCTGGCTGGTGCTGAACAAGTTCGACCTGCTGCATGAAGATGAGCGCGAGGCGCGCGCCCAGGCGATCATCGATGCGCTGAACTGGCAAGGGCCGGTGTTCCGCATTTCGGCGATCAGCAGCGACGGCACCGACAAGCTGGTGCAAGCCGCCTACCGCTGGCTCACCGAACAGCAGCGTCTGGAACACGAAGACGAAGAAGCCCAGGCCCGCGAGCAGGAAATGCGCCGGCGCATGGAGGAAGAGTCCGTGGCCCGCACCGAAGCGCGGCTGGGTCGTCGGCGTAAGCCTGACGATGAAGATGACGACGATTTCGACGATGATGATTACGACGTGGACGTCGAATACGCGCCTTAACATCTAGCGTCGGCAGGGCTGTAACATTCAAGGGAGATGGGCGACGTGGCTAGCAACGAGTCGGTGCTGGGTAGAGCGGCGTTGAGCAGAGCTCGCCGCGTGGTGGTCAAGCTGGGCAGCGCGCTGCTGACCAATGATGGCCGTGGCCTGGATGACGCCGCCATTGGCGGCTGGGTTGACCAGGTGGCTGCTCTACACCAGCGTGGTGTCGAGGTGGTGCTGGTGTCCTCGGGCGCGGTTGCCGCCGGCATGGTGCGGCTGGGCTGGCAGGCCCGCCCCAGCGCGGTGCACGAGCTCCAGGCCGCCGCTGCCGTGGGCCAGAATGGTCTGACCCAGTGCTACGAACAGCATTTTGCGCGCCACGACATGCTGACCGCGCAGATCCTGTTGACCCACGACGATCTTTCCAACCGCAAGCGCTACCTGAATGCGCTTTCCGCGCTGCGCACCCTGGTCGGCATGCGCGTGGTCCCGGTGATCAATGAAAACGACACCGTGGTCACCGACGAAATTCGCTTTGGCGATAACGACACCTTGGGCGCGCTGGTCGCCAACCTGCTGGAAGCCGACGCGCTGTTACTGCTCACCGACCAGGATGGGTTGTTCGACGCCGACCCGCGCCACAATCCTAATGCGCAGCTGATCAGCGAAGGCCGCGCCGACGACCCTCGCTTGGCGGCGGTTGCCGGTAGCGGCGGGGCGCTAGGGCGGGGTGGCATGACCACCAAGGTGCGCGCCGCGCAGTTGGCGGCCCGCTCCGGCGCGTTGACGGTGATTGCCAACGGCCGGCAGCCGGACGTCATCACCCGGCTGATGGCCGGTGAGCCGCTGGGCTCGCTGCTGTATCCCGACCAGGCGCCTATCGCGGCGCGCAAGCGCTGGTTGGCCGGTCAGCTTCAGGTACGCGGCACGCTGCAGCTTGACCCCGGTGCGGTGAAAGTCCTGCGCGACAAAGGCTCCAGCCTGTTGGCGGTGGGCGTGCGGAGCGTTCAGGGCAGCTTCAAACGCGGCGATATGGTGGCATGTGTCGATGAAAAGGGCATGACCGTTGCCAAAGGGCTGGTCAACTACGGTGCCGACGAAGCGCGCCTGCTGGCGGGCCAGCCTAGCCACCAGATTGAAGCCATCCTGGGCTACGTGGAAGCCCACGAGCTGATCCACCGGGATAACTTGGTGGTGGTCTAGCGCGGCGGCAGCGGTATCTGGCGGGGCCAGTTATCGGGCACGATGAACACCCGCTCGCTGCACTGCTCGGCAGGATGGTAGATGACGACCTGCTGGGGCTGATACTGGGCTTTCGTCAGCCACCCGGCGAGCACGCCAGACGGTGCCGTGAAGGTCTCAAGCGGCGGCGGTGCTAGCCAGTGTGGCTTTTCCAGCCAGGCCATCCGGTAATCCCCAGGCAGCGTGGCGGCAAGCGCCGGCCAGTCGCTAAAGTGGCACCAGCGGCCACGCCGGTGCGCTAGGGTAGCGCCTTCCGGCGGAGGTAGCGGGGCGTGCCAGGGGTAAAACAGCACCCCCGGCATCGCCAGCCGCTGAGTCAACTGCGCCGCCAGGGCGGGCGCCGCAGGCCCCAGGTCGCGGGGCGTCAGCCAGTGGCTCAGGGTGTCGAGCGCCAGCGGCGTTGCCGAGAGCGGCAGCTGATGACGCTGCAGGTGACGACATTTGAGCGCCAGACTATCCAGCCCGCCTGGGCCGATCCATCTCCCCTGATCGGTGGCCTCTCCTGGCCCGTCGGGCAATCCCAGATAAAACTTGATCGCCACTTCCAGATGCACCGGCGCCGGATCGTCGCGCCTGCGGTAGAGCATATCCAGCTCGCCCAGGGTGTTGCGCTTGCGGGTAATGCGCAGGTTATGGCCCAGCAGGCAGGTGTTGGGCGCGCGATCCAGCAGCCAGTGCCACAGCCGCTCGTGGTAATGGCCCATGCGGCTTGCCCGGTGGCCGTTGCCTGCCATGACCGGTATCGCCAGGCGCTGTAGCCAGTCATCCAGTCCCTCGTCAAGGCCGAGTTCCCCAAGGCTCGGGCGACCCGCCTGAGGAAAGGGCGGTGGCAGCTCGACCACGTCCGGGGTCACCGCCAGCCACGCAAGATCGCGTAACACCACGTCCTGGTGCGTTGACGCCACGCCTTCCAGTGGCGGCGGTTTGATGGCTAGCATGGCAACTCCTGATCAGCGGGCGGCTCGCGCCGCTTGTTAAATACGGTATCGTGTTATGGCGTTTACGGGTAGCGGCACCGGTCGAATGTGTCCACCGAGGCGCGTCGCCAACGTGGCGGTGAGTAGACAAGGAGCCAGCAATGAGTGAGCACGCCGCAGCCCTGCGCGACGCTGAAAAAGCCCTTCCGGATGTCCTGGTGGGGCCGTTACTGCGTCGGGTGACCGCTTCGCGCTGGGTGATGTGGTGTGTGACGTCGCGACCGTTGACCATGACCCTGGTGCTGCAGCCGGGTCAACCGCAGGCGCAACGCTACCCGCTTGCGGAGTATCAGCAGTGCCTGCCGGTGGGGCGTCACGCCTATGTGTGCCTGATCGACGTGCCGTTGGCGAGCCCCTTGCCCTGCGACACGCGGATCGATTATGACCTCCAGGTGCAGCAGCGCGACGGCCGTTATCAATCGCTGCCCGAATGGGCGCCCTGGCTGTGTTACCACGACCAGGCCTACCCCGGCTGTGTGCTTGCCTCGCGGCATCACCGGCTAATGCACGGCTCCTGCCGCAAGCCCCATCATGATAGCCCCGACGGGCTGGTGCGCGCGGATGAGTGGCTGGGCGAGCGCCAGTCGAGCCCCGACGAGTGGCCCGCCTGGCTGTTGATGACCGGCGATCAGGTCTACGTCGACGACGTGGCGGGCCCGATGCTCAGCGCCGTGCATGCCGTGATCGCGCGGCTGGGGCTTGTGGATGAGTGCCTTGAGGGCGCAACGGTCGATGACAGCCAGGCGCTCTATCGCTCACCTGATAGCTACTACCGGCGCGCCGAGTTGCTGCCGGACGTGACCAGCAACGTGGCGCTGCGCGAGCGTTTTTTTGGCGGTGTCAAAAAGCCCGTGTTTACCTCGGCCAATGCGCACAACCACCTGATGACGCTTGCCGAGATGCTGGCCATGTACTGCCTGGTCTGGTCGCCCACCGTCTGGCGGGTTATCGAACCGTCGCAGCCGCCACTTGGCGAGCAGGACGCCGGGCTTTACCGGCAGGAACAGGCGGTCATCGATGCGTTTGTGGCGGGCCTGCCTCAATGCGCGCGTGTCATGGCGCATGTGCCCAGCCTGATGATTTTCGACGACCACGACGTCACCGACGACTGGAACCTGACCGCCGAATGGGAGCGCAGCGCCTACGGCCACCCGTTTTCCAAGCGGATTATCGGCAACGCGCTGGTCGCCTACCTGCTTTGCCAGGGATGGGGCAACGCGCCGGACAAGCTCAACCCGCTGGTGGGCGAGGCGGCGACCATGCTCGAGTCGCTGGATAGCACAGGCTATTTAGGTAGCGATGCTCAGGATGCACTGATTGATCAAGTATTTGCCTTTCAGGGCTGGGCATTTCAGGTGCCCGGCACGCCGCCATTGATCGTCCTGGACACCCGCACGCGCCGCTGGCGCAATGAGCGTCGCCCGGAGCGTCCCTCCGGGCTGATGGACTGGGAGGCGCTGATCGAAATGCAGCAGGCACTGATCGGCGCGCCGAGCGCGGTGATCATCTCGCCGGCGCCGATGTTCGGCGTCAAGCTGATCGAAGGCATCCAGAGGCTGTTCACCTGGGCGGGCAAACCGCTGATGGTGGACGCGGAAAACTGGATGGCCCACCGCGGGGCGGCCAATGTGCTGCTGCAGATCTGGCGGCATTCCAAGACGCCGGGGAACTACGTGATTCTCTCCGGCGATGTGCACTATTCGTTTGCCTACGACATCGTGGTGCGCCATCGCCAGCACGCCCCCCGGCTGTGGCAGATCACCTCCAGCGGGGTGAAGAACAGCTTCCCGAAAAACCTGCTGAACACCTTTGACCGTCTCAACCGTTGGCTCTACGCCCCCTGGTCACCGCTCAACTGGTTTACGAAGCGACGCAAGTTGAGCATTTATCCCCGCGACCCCGACCGAGCCAGCGCCGGCGAGCGGCTATGGAATGCCAGCGGCATCGGCCTGGTCACCCTCGACGAACAGGGCTGTCCGATTGATATTCGCCAGTTGGATGCGGCCGGCGGCGAGGCCAGCTTTCCGCCCCCGACGCTGCCACCGCGGGCCGGTTAATTAGCCGACCCTTAATCGCTGTCATCATGCCGTCACGTTATTGACCCACGATTGCCTTCTTGGAAAGGAGTAACCCCAGGGATATCGAGAAGTTATTTAACGTGACGCACAGACAATGACTGCCCAAGAAGCGCAATGGCTAGACCGCATCATTAGTGCGGAAGATTTACAGGTGCTGTTCCAACCCATTGTCGATGCTCGCCAGCAGGCGATTTACGGCTACGAGGCGCTGATCCGTGGCCCGCGCAGCTCACCGCTACATTCGCCGTTGCGGCTTTTCGAGGTCGCCACTCAGGCGGGGCTGCTGGTCGAGCTGGACCTGCTTTGCCGTCGCCTGGCGATTCGTCGCTTTGCCGAGCTTGGACTGCCCAACCTGCTGTTTCTCAACGTGATGCCGCTGACGATCGTCGAGCGTGATTTCCAGGAAGGCCTGACGCTGGGGTTCATTCGCGAGAGCGGCCTGCCCGCCAAGCGCGTGGTGATCGAGCTCACCGAGCACGTGCCCATTCATGATTATCAGCTGATGCGCCAGGCCGTCGCCCACTATCGCGACATGGGCTTTCAGGTTGCCCTGGACGACCTGGGCGCCGGCCATTCGAGCCTGCGTCACTGGTCGGAACTGCGCCCGGATTTCGTCAAGCTGGACCGCCACTTCATTTCGGGCATCGACCAGGAGCCTGCCAAGCGCGAGTTTCTGCGCTCGATTCTTGATGTGGCGCGCAGTCTGGACTGCCAGTTGATCGCCGAAGGCGTGGAAACCGCCGCTGAGCACCTCTGCCTGTGGGAACTTGACCGCGGGCTTGCGTTGTTTCAGGGGTTTTACTTCGCCAGGCCCAGCGCCGAACCGCCGCTTGAGCTTCACATGCGGCTGCCCGCCGCCGAGCCGCTGGCAAGCCCGGCGGGGCGCACGACCCGTTCGATCTGTCAGGCCATCGAGGCGGTGACCCCCGACTGTGCGATTCCCGCGCTGGCCGAGCGCTTTCGTCAACAGCCGGCGCTGCGCTGTGTGGCGGTGGTCGATAACGGCAAGCCCGTGGCCGTGGTGCGGCGCAGCGGTTTTCTCACCCTGTTTACCAACCCCTTCAGCCATTCGCTGTATGCCAAACGGCCGGTATTGGACGTGGCCGATCCCAAGTCGCTGATTGCCAGCGCCAGTACGCCGCTGGATGTATTGAGTCAGCAGCTCACCGACAGCCATGACATCGAGCAGGAAGATTTCGTGATCGTCAACGACGACGGCGAGTATCTGGGCATGGGCAATATTGTCGACCTGCTGCGCGAAATCACCGCCATCCAGGTTCGCCAGGCGCGCCACGCCAACCCATTGACCGGGCTGCCGGGCAACATTTTGATCAATGAAACGCTAAGCCGGTACCTGAATGTCGGGGAAGGCGTGGCCGCCGCTTACGTGGACCTGGACAATTTCAAGGCCTTCAACGACGCCTATGGCTATGCCCGGGGCGATCACATGATCATTTCGTTATCCCGCCTGCTCCAGGCACAGGTCGACAGCGTGGGTGGTTTTATCGGCCATATTGGCGGCGACGATTTCATGATGTTGCTGCCGCTGGCGCATTGGGAAAAAGTCTGCCAGGACATCCTTCAGCACATGGCGGTGATGGCACCGGGGTTTTATGAAGACGAGGACCGGAAGCGGGGTGGCATTCGTATCGAGAACCGCCAGGGCGTGGTGAGCTTCTTTCCGTTCGTTAGCGTGTCGATCGCGGTCAAGCCGATTGCCCCCGGTGCGCGTTGCAAGGCATTGGACGTGGCCGCCGAACTCTCGGAGCTGAAAAAACAGGCCAAAAAAGTGCCCGGCAACAGTCTGTTTGTTGAGCGTCGCTGCCACAACGGGGCCAGTGCCAAGCCGTGATGTCATCCTGGGTTCTCGAAAACGTCATCCAGCGGTCATCGAAATACCCTGTTGTTGTCATCTAACGGCGGCAGTCTTAACGCTGTCTTCTAACAACGCTTCAGGTGAACCATGCAGACGTTATCCCTTCCCCGTACCCTCATCAGCGCCGCCGTTGCCAGTGCCTTTGCTTTTTCGGCCGTGGCCGCGCAGGCCGATCTTTCCAGCCGCTACCAGGATGCGGATGGCGATTTGATCGCAGATGCCCCAGGCGATGAATCGGAGTGGGTCGATCCCGATACGCTGGTGTTTGCCTACACGCCGGTCGAAGATCCCGCCGTTTACGCCGACGTCTGGTCTGACTTTCTCGACCACCTGAGCGAGGAGACCGGCAAGGACGTTCAGTTCTTCCCGGTGCAGTCCAACGCCGCACAGCAGGAAGCGATGCGCGCGGGGCGTCTGCACGTGGCCGGCTTCAATACCGGCGGTGTGCCGGTAGCGGTCAACTGCGGTGGTTTCCGCCCGTTCGCCATGATGGCCGCCGAGGACGACAGCTTCGGTTACGAAATGGAGATCATTACCTACCCGGGTAGCGGCATCGAGTCCGTTGAAGACCTGGAAGGCCGCCAGCTGGCGTTCACCTCCGAGACCTCCAACTCAGGCTTCCGGGCGCCATCAGCGCTGCTGCGCTCTGAATACGGTCTGGAAGCAGACGAAGACTTTGAGACGGCGTTCTCCGGCTCCCACGACAACTCCGTGCTGGGCGTGGTCAACGAAGACTACGAAGCGGCTGCCATTGCCAATTCCGTGGCCCGCCGGATGCTGGCACGGGACGTCGTTCAGGAGGGCGATTACGAGGTGATCTACACCTCCGATACGTTCCCGACCACCGCCTATGGGCTGGCGCACAATCTCGACCCTGAGCTGGCCGAAACGATCCAGGATGCGTTCTTCAGCTACGACTGGGAAGGCACGGCGCTGGAGGAGGAGTTCTCCAACTCCGGCGAAGCACAGTTTATCCCCATCACCTACGAGGAAAACTGGGAGGTGATTCGCACCATCGCCGATGCCAACGGCGTGACCTACGACTGCGACTAATCGTCCAGGCTGACGGTTTCATGCGGCCGGGAAGGCTTTCCTTTCTGGCCGTTTGGCTATACACGTGAGGCAGGAATATGTTGACACTAAGCGGCGTAGGCAAGCGCTACCCCACCGGTGACCGGGCGCTGACGAATATCGATCTCACGCTGCCCAAGGGGCAGGTGATGGCGCTGATTGGGCCTTCCGGCGCCGGCAAAAGCACGCTGATTCGCTGTGTGAACCGGCTGGTGGAGCCGACCCAGGGCAGCATTCGGCTGGAAGATATCGAACTCACCGAACTCTCGGGGCACAAGCTGCGCCATGCGCGGCGGTCCATGGGCATGATTTTCCAGGAATACGCCCTGGTCGACCGGCTGACCGTGATGGAAAACGTGTTATCCGGGCAGTTGGGCTACGTGGGCTTCTGGCGCAGCTTCCTGCGTCGCTACCCCCAGGAGGCGGTGGTCGAAGCTTTCCGGCTGCTGGAACGGGTAGGGCTGCCCCATGCCATTGATAAGCGCGCGGATGCGCTCTCCGGCGGGCAGCGCCAGCGGGTGGGGATCGCCCGGGCGCTGTTGCAGAGCCCCAAGCTGTTGCTGGTGGATGAGCCGACGGCGAGCCTAGACCCCAAGACGTCACGCCAGATCATGCGCCTGATTCGTGAGCTATGCGCCGAGCGTGAGCTGGGGGCGATCATCAACATCCACGACGTGGCACTCGCCCGGCAGTTTGCCGACCGGATTGTCGGCCTGCGGGCAGGCGAAATCGTGTTTGACGGCCAGCCCAGCGAGCTGACCGGCGAGATCCTCACGACCATCTATGGCGAAGAGGACTGGGATACCACGCCCGAGCCGATGGACGACGAACCGGGCGAGGCAAAGGCGGCGCAAGCGCCCCACGAGCGCGTGATACCGAGCCTGGTGGCGGGGAGCGTGCGATGAGCGAGCCTATGGACGTGCTCAACGCTCGCCAGCAAGCCGCGCAGCGTGGCCAGTGGCGGCGACTGCCGGTCATCGATAGCCCGCGGCTGCGCTGGGGTATCGTGGTCGCGGTGGTGGTGTATCTGATCCTCGCGCTGGCCTCGGTGGAGGTGGACTGGGAGCGCGTCGCGGAAGGCGCCGGCCGCGCCTTGAATTTCCTGGGCGCTTTCATGCAGCCCGATTTTATCAGCCGGCACGATGACATCCTTGAGGGCCTGCTGGAAAGTCTGACCATGACGCTCACCTCCACGGTGCTGGGCGTGTTGCTGGCGATACCCGTCGGCCTGGGTGCGGCGCGCAATATTTCCCCCCTGCCGGTTTATTTTGTCTGCCGCGCGATCATTGCCGTATCGCGCACCTTCCAGGAGGTCATCATCGCCATTCTGTTTGTGGTGATGTTCGGCTTCGGACCGCTGGCAGGCATGATCACCCTGGCGTTCGCCACCATCGGCTTCATGGCCAAGCTGCTGGCGGAAGATATCGAAGACTTAGACTGGCGCCAGGTGGAAGCGGTGCGTGCCACCGGCGCGAGCTGGGGGCAAACCATGAATCACGCCATCCAGCCCCAGGTGATGCCGCGGCTGATTGGGCTGTCCATGTACCGTCTGGACATCAACTTCCGCGAGTCATCGGTGATTGGCATTGTCGGCGCGGGAGGGATCGGCGCCACGCTCAACACCTCGCTGAGCCGCTACGAATACGATACCTCCGCGGCGATTCTGCTGATCATCATCGCCATCGTGCTGCTGTGCGAGTACAGCTCCAGTCATGTTCGTCGCTGGACCCAGTAATTCATAACCCTGTTTCCCCTGGAGAATCGCTATGCCTGTATCCACCACCTCCCAGGGCCTCCCGGTCTGGCGGCGGCGCACGACCCGCGCGCAATGGCTCCAGTACCTAGCGTGGCTTATGGGTGTCAGCCTGTTTCTGATCTGCTGGAAGATGATTTCCGACAATACTATGTGGGTGTTCGTCGAAGACGCCGGCCGTCAGGGGGCCGACCTGATGAGCCGTATGATGCCGCCGGAATGGGGCTACGCCAGCGTGCTCTGGAAGCCTATGTGGGACACCCTGAATATCGCTACCCTGGGCACGCTGCTGGGGATCATCATGGCCTTTCCGATCGCGTTTTTAGCTGCCCGTAATACCACACCGCACCCGCTGGTGCGTAGCATCGCCCTGATGGTGATCGTCTCGTCGCGTTCGATCAACTCGCTGATCTGGGCGATGCTGCTGGTGACCATCCTCGGCCCCGGCGTCCTGGCGGGGATCATCGCCATTGCGCTGCGCTCTATCGGCTTTGTCGGCAAGCTGCTTTATGAGTCCATCGAAGAGATTCATCCCACGCCAGTCGAGGCGATCAGCGCCACCGGTGCGAGCCGCCTGCAGGTCATGAACTATGGCGTATTACCCCAGATCATGCCGGCCTTCGCCGGTATCAGCGTGTATCGCTGGGATATCAATATCCGCGAATCGACGGTTTTGGGTCTGGTGGGGGCGGGCGGCATCGGCCTGCAGCTGAATGCATCGATCAATAGCCTTGCCTGGGATCAGGTCAGCGTGATTTTCCTGATGATTTTCGTCACCGTGCTGGTCTCTGAATGGATTTCCGCCCGCGTGCGTCACGCCATCATGTAATCCCGCTGGCAGCGGCGGCGTGGTTGCGCCATGCTTAGGGCGAACGGGCCCAGGAGAGACGCCGCCATGCCGTTGACGCGCGGGTTACCCATTGCAGGTTTGCTGATGATGTTGGCGCTGGTTGGCTGTGCCAGCCGCGATACCGCGCTGAACGAGCGCCTGGACGACAACGCCCAGGGATTGTCGATGGAGCGCGCCTTGATTATCTCCCATGCCCAGCAGTCGCTGGGTACGCCCTACCGCCTGGGTGGTAATACCCCTGATGGTCTTGACTGCTCTGGGTTGGTGGAGATGGTCTATCAGGCAGCGGGAATCAGCGTGCCCCGCACCGCCGACCAGCAGTTTCGCCAGCTACCCAGCGTAGACACGCCGCGCCCCGGCGACGTGTTGTTTTTTGGCGCCAGACAAAAGGCCACCCACGTGGGTATCTATCGCGGCCAGGGACAGATGATTCACGCCCCCGGCAGCGGCCGCGAAGTGGTCAGCGTGCCGCTGGATGTCGATTACTGGCAGCAGCGCTTTCTGGGCGCCGCTAGTCCCACCCCTTGATGTTGCTCCGCATTGAACCGCTCTGAAGCAACGTTTGCGACTTGCGGTCATCTTCTTCGCGCGTTGCACCACCATGATGCTTATCCTGCCCTAAAGATTAAGCCGGGGCGGCCGATAGTTGCTTATGGAATTATTTTCCATTAAAAAATACCCCCGCGTCAGCAAAATGGGCGTGTAGACGCTTCGACCATGGCTTATTTCGTATAAACTATGGCTAATTTAACACTCATTCATGTGAACGCCTGTGGGCGAACAACTTGTAGTGGCCACGAACTGTCGCGGTCCTAGTGATGTAATAAGTTGAATTAATGCATCTTTATGATTGAAAAGCGTTGGATGAAGAGCGTTGATTTCAAAACCGAAGTCGTGTCTTCTTGCGGGTGGTAGCGCGGTGATGACCGTTGTCATTTCATAATTAACGAGGAGAGCAAGGACGTATGAGCCAGCCTTTTACGACGCCAAAGGCGCAGTCTTTGCCTCAATTGCATGCATCGTCGTTAACGCCTAACGACCCCACGACTATGCCCGCACGGTTACCCGCTCAGGCGGCGTTCTTGCATGCCAACGAGGCGATTATCATTACCGACGCCGATAACTGCGTGATCGATGTCAATCCGGCCTTTAGCGAACTCACCGGCTGCCCGCTTGCCGTCGTGAAGGGCAAGACGCCCGAGGCGTTCAGTATCCTGCCGTTGGATGATAGTCGCACTACCCGGCTGATGCGTGAAGAGCTCCAACTCCGCGACCGCAGTAAAAGTCAGGTGAGTTACCGTAGCCACGATGGTCAGTTTTATCCCGGCATGATGTCGATTAACAGGGTGCGCGACGATAAGGGCAACGTTGACCACCATGTGATTGTCCTGGCGGATTTATCGGCGATTCCTGCCCATGCACGGCATTTGAACAGGGAAGTCTATTTTGATGCCTTGACCGGCCTGCCTAATCTCCAACTGTTAACGCAGCTCATTCAGGAGTCCATTCAGCACGCTGAAAGCAAGCAGATGCCACTGGCGGTCTGCTCGCTGGACATCGATTTTTTTAAGTCGATCAACGATCGCTTGGGCTCGAGCGTGGGCGATACGCTGCTCTCGACCTTCGGTCAGCGCATCAGTCATCTGCTGTTTGGCGACGATGTGCTGGCTCGAGTGGGCGGCGATGAGTTTGTATTATTGCTTCACCATGGTGTGGAAGAAGCCTTCTTTGAGAACTTGCTGGCCTCGATACGGCGCCCTTTATTTGTAGACGGGCACACGGTTCAGTTCACGGCGAGCCTCGGAGTGACGTTTTATCCCAATGACCCGGCTCAGGGAGATGGCTTGCTGCGTCATGCCAATCAGGCCATGTATCGGGCAAAGCAGCGCGGCCGCGATACGTTCCACGTCTTTGATCCCAATCACGACCGGCAGCTGCAGGTGCGCCACGAGAAGCGTCAACGCTTTGTGGATGCGCTGGCGAACGACGAACTGCGGCTTTATTACCAGCCCCAGGTCGATATGCGTACCGGCCAGGTGGTCGGCGTCGAAGCGCTGATTCGCTGGCAGCATCCCGAGCGGGGGCTGATGGCGCCGGGCCAGTTCCTGCCGATCATTGAGGCGACACCGCTCGAGGTCGATCTCGGGGAGTGGGTGCTGGAACAGGCGATGCGCCAGCTGGTGGCGTGGCAATCAGCGGGCATCATGCTGCCTATCAACGTCAATATCAGCCCTTCGCACCTGCTGCTGGGCAATTTTAGCCAGCGCCTGGGTGAGCTGCTGGCGCGCTACCCGCAGGTTCCTCCAGGGCTGCTCAAGCTGGAGGTGCTGGAAAGCGCCGCCATGCATGACATACAGGCTGCGCTGACCACCATGGCCAAGTGCCAGGCGTTGGGCGTCAACTTTGCCATCGATGACTTTGGCACCGGGTTTTCATCGCTGACGCATTTGCGTCAGCTGCCGGTGAACCTGATCAAGATCGACCAGAGTTTTGTGCGCGACATGCTCAGAGACCCGGATGACATGGCCATCGTCGAGAGCGTGATTTACATGGCAAACCGCTTTCAGCGGCCGATGCTGGCGGAAGGCGTGGAAACGCTGGCCCATGCCAAAGCGCTGATCGAGCGTGGGTGCGAATTAGCCCAAGGCTATGGTATTGCGCGGCCCATGCCCGCTGAAGAGCTGCCCAAATGGTTGGTGGCATGGCCCAAGCGGGACGACTGGACCGCGCTGGGTAGGACTCACTAGTCAGGCGCTAACGGGTTAGTGTTAGGCCGCGCTTCGTGTCTCCGTGCTGGGGTCGGGTACGGAGGCGTCACCACGGTCATTGCCCTCGGCGCCGGCGCGTGCCTGATCCATTTCGCGGGACTGCATGCCGGCCTCCAGTTTGGCTTCAAGCAAATATTGCCTGGCCTGGGCGGCGACCTGATAATCCTTGGGCGAGGGGTCGGCAGGGGCCAGGGCGGCGGCAATCACCGTCTGCATCTTCTCGATGGTCGCCTTCGGGTCGTTGGGCACCGGGCCGTAATCAATCGATACTTCACCGGCCACGGCATAGCGCTGGCCGTCGGGTCCCACTTCGTAATCGTAGCTTGCGCCGCCTGCATAGGCGCCACCGACCGTCTGGTGAGCCATCTCGTGTTGCCGCACGGCACGGTCGGTTTGCTTGAGCTGTTCCAGCTGCTCGATCTGCTCGGGGCCCAGGGGTGTGCCATTGGCAGCCTTTGGGGCAACGCCGGACTCATCGCGTGACGAGGTCTGATCAGTGGCGTCCTGCTCGGCAGGGTCAGCGTTGGCAGCGCTGGCCGGTGAAGGGGTGAGTGTCGCCGCTCCGGCATTGAACGTTGGCGATGCCCAGGCGGAAAGCGATACGGCACCCAACACGGCGATGGTCATGGCGCGATACCTAAGCGAGCAAAGGAAGAGTCTGAAGTATCGGCGAGGCGTAACGGTTGCGCAAGTGAGCATTGTATGAACGGGCCGCAGAGAGGCGGGGAACCAAGGTAATGCAAACGATTGATGTGGTCATTAACCTGTCTTATGAGGCCTGCCTCGCGCACTATGAGGGGCGCATTGCCCAGGTGTATACCCATAGCCTTGACGGTCGCCGGGTGGTGTTTCCGGCAGAAGCGCTACGCCACGTGATGACCCATGACGGCGTCTATGGGACCTATCGATTAAAGTTTTCTGAGCAAGGCCGATTTATCAGTATCCACCCGATTACCATTGGTTGACCCTTACTATGCTGCACCCTACCTCCAACGTGTCGTTACATGAAGTCGTTTATGAGGTCATCCCCAACCTCAACACCGCTGAAAGGCTGGTCAATAACACCTTGGAAAGCATCATGGAGGCGGCCTCGAACCCATTGGATATCATGCGGCGCAAAGAGCAGCAGGACGCCTTCCGCCTGGAGGTCCACCGCGTACGCATGAACCTCGAGCATTTGCTGGAACGCTACCGCGATGACGTCGAGGCCCTGGTGAGCGCCGACGGCCGTGAACGAGGTCCGATGGTGACCCTTGACCGCAATGAGGCGCAGGCGGTGCGCAGCGCCGTTGAGATTTATCAGCATGTGCGCGCGTATCAGCGGGGTGAGCGTCGCCATCCGCTGGGGGGGCGTTAGGCGCGCCACGCGGGTCCGGGCCGCCAAAAAAATCCAGACTAGGCTATAATGGTGCCTTCAATGCAACGTCCCGACTTACCCGTCGGGACGTTGGCAGCCTGCCTACCCGGCGTCGGCTGCTGAGCCATCAGGAGATATACCATGTCTGCCTCACCGGTCACCTTAATGGTGGCGCGACGCGTTGCCAAAGGGCGTTATCCGCATTTTACCCGTTGGTTGAACGAAGGCCGTCAGCTGGCCGCGGACTTTCCCGGCTACCTGGGGTCCGGAGTGTTGGCGCCGCCCGCCGATGACAATGAATACCAGATTATTTTTCGCTTCAGTAGCGCCGATACGCTTGCCATGTGGGAGCACTCGGCATCCCGGCATGCTTGGCTTGCCCGCGGACAGGGGTTGTTTGAGGCCCCGCATGAGCACCGCGCGACGGGCCTCGATGCCTGGTTTCAGTCGCATTCGCCCGCGCCGCCGCGTTGGAAGCAGGCCGTAGCGATATGGCTGGCGTTTTTCCCTGTATCGGTGCTGTTTCAGTGGCTGTTTGGCAGCACCCTGGCCGACTGGCCCATGCTGCCGCGTGTGCTGGTCAGCACGCTGATGCTCACCCCGGTCATGGTGTTTGTGTTTATTCCGCTTTCGATGCGCCTGTTGGCGCCCTGGCTGGCGGGAAAGTGGTCACCTCTGGAGGGACTCTTGCGGCGTTTTTCTGAACGCCGTACTTAAGGTGATGTTAGCGTTGGTAACTAGCTAAAAACAGGGGTTGCCACCTGTGCAGCCAACGCTGCTATTCTGAATAGGCGCACAGTGCAAGGAAGTCTGGCGTCGACGCAATGTCGGCGAGCCCAATCGCCTATGGAGTGCCCATGATCCACGTCCACCATCTCGAAAAATCCCGCTCACACCGTATCTTATGGCTACTCGAAACCCTCGGGCTCGACTACGAGATCAGCGTCTATCAACGCGATGCTTCCACTCAGCAAGCCCCTGAGGCGCTCAGGAAAATCCATCCGCTCGGCAAGTCACCGGTGATCACCGACGGCGAACTCACCGTCGCCGAGTCCGGGGCGATTATTGACTATCTGTTGCAACGCTATGCTCAGGGGCGTTGCCAACCCGACAGCGACGATCTCAACGCCTGGGTGGATTATCGTTACTGGCTGCATTATGCCGAAGGTTCGCTGATGCCGCTGCTGGTCATGAAGCTGGTGTTTGGCCAGCTGCCCAAGCGTGCCCCCTGGCTGGTGAAACCAATCGCCAAAGGCATCACCCAGACCGTCAACAGCAGCTTTCTTGATCCGCAAATCAACCGCCACCTGCGCTTCATCGATGACTACCTGGCCGCCCGCGACCAGTTTGCCGGCCCGTGGCCAAGCGGTGCCGACGTGCAGATGAGCTTCCCGCTTCAGGCGGTCGCGGCGACGGGATCAATGGCGGAATACCCGGCGATTGCCCGCTTCGTCGAGCGCGTTGAAGCCGACCCTGCCTGGCAGCGTGTCGTTGAACGCGCCGGCCCCCTTACCATGCCCGGTGCCTAACCAGTACCATGGTGGCGTTGGCGGTGAACAAGCCCGGTTGTAACGTACGCCAGGCGCGTTGCTTTTACCTTGGGCATAGCGCGCTTGTGCTCGGCAGCGTGCTAATGGCGCCAGTACTGATGGCCGATGAACCGTTGCGCGTCGGGGTTTACGATAACCCGCCCAAGCTGATGCTCAATGACCGGCAGCAGCTGAGCGGCATTTTTGGCGACCTGTTCATGGCCATCGCCGAGCGTGAGGCCTGGCAGGTCGAGCCCGTTGCCTGTGAATGGCAGCGCTGCCTGGAAATGCTTGAGCGCGGTGACATCGACCTGCTGCCCGACGTGGCATGGAACGAGGCGCGCGCCGAGCGATTCGGCTTTCACAATGAGCCCGTGCTGCACAGCTGGTCCCAGCTTTATCAGCGCGAAGGCGTCACCATCGACGCCGTGGTGGATCTTGCCCAAAAAAGCGTGGCGGTGGTGGATGGCTCGGTACAAGAACACTACCTGGTGGATATCACCCAGCGCTATGACATCCCCGTGGACTGGGTCCGGGTGGCAAGCTTTGAGGAAGGCTTTGCCCGGGTAGCCGACGGTGACGCCGATGCCGCCGCGGCCAGCCGTCAGTTCGGCGAGTGGCGCGCGCAAAAGAGCGGCCTGGAAAGTTCTCCCGTGATCTTTCAGCCCGTCCAACTGTATTACGCCGCGTCCCCTTCTTTGCCCCAGTCGGTGCTTTCGGATATTGACGGGCACCTGACCCGCTGGAAAGCTGATAGCGACTCGCTGTATTTCGCCACTCTGCGCGGCTGGCAGGCGGCGGGGGCTGAAGCTGTAGCGTCTCCCGGTCCTTCCGGCTGGCTGCGCTGGGGGGTAGCCGCCCTGTTAGGCGCGTTGGCGCTGGTATTGGTGGTCAGCTTGCTGATGAGGCGGCGGATAGCGAACCAGCGGGTGCGGCTGGCGACCAATGAAGCCATGCTAGCGACCATTCTGGACAGTGTGGACGCCTACATTTACATCAAGTCGCCCGACTTGACCTACCAGTACGTCAATCGGCGCATCAGCGAGCTGTTTGGCTGCCCGGCGGAAGCGGTCATCGGCCAGCGCGACGAGGCGTTTTTCGACGCCGCCACGGCCGCTGAGATTACCCAGGTAGACCGCCGCGTGCTGGCGTCGGGTGAAAAAACCACCCTGGAAGAGCGCAGCGTCCTGAAGCATGACGACGAAGTGCGCACCTTTCTGTCGATCAAGATGCCACTGACGGTCACCCCCGGTGAGCCGCCCTCGCTGTGCGGTATCTCCACTGAGCTGACCGAATATCTGGAGATGCAGTCGCGCACGCATTATCTCGCCTTTTATGATGCGCTGACGGGGCTGCCCAATCGGCGTCTGCTGATGGAATCCCTGGCGACGACCATTGACGAAGAGGCTCATGGAGATCAGTTCGGCGCGATTCTGTTGGTGGACCTGGACAACTTTCGGCTGGTCAATGATCTGCAGGGGCACGCCAGCGGCGATCAGCTCCTGGTCAATGTCGCCGAACAGCTGCGCGAAGCGTTGGAAAGCGATGCCATGCTGGCGCGGTTCAGCAGTGACGAATTTGTCGTGATGCTCGAACAGCTCGGTGACCAGCAGCTAGAGGCCGCGGCCAGGGCCGAGCGCATCGCCCGCCAGCTGATGACCACTATTCACCAACTGCGCAACAGTCGCTCGCTGCCGATCAGCGCAAGCGTAGGGCTGGCGCTGTTCAATGGCGAATCGAGTTCGCTGGACGCTGTTCTGCAGCAGGCGGACATGGCGCTTCAGCAGGCCAAGGCTGAGGGCGGTAACGCGCTGCGCTTTTTTAATCCCGACATGCAGACGAGCGTGCTGGAACGGGCGAACCTGGAAGCCGATCTCCACCATGCCCTGGCGCGTCGTGAACTGGCGTTGCACTACCAGATACAGGTGGACCAGAAAGGCCTTACCACCGGGGTCGAGGCGCTGCTTCGCTGGTATCACCCTGTACGGGGCTGGGTCTCGCCCGCCGAGTTCATTCCCCTGGCGGAAGAGAGCGGGCTGATTATTCCGATCGGCGAGTGGGTATTGACCCAGGCCTGTCAGCAGCTGGCCAAGTGGTCGCGGCAATCCGCCTATGCGTCCCTGACCATTTCGGTCAACGTCAGCTCGGTTCAGTTCCAGCAGCCCGACTTTGTGGGCCGCGTCGAGCACCACTTGAAACAAACCCAGGCACCGCCCAACCGGCTGGTCCTGGAGGTCACCGAAAGTCTGCTGATGCGTGAGCCGACCCGCGTACGGCATACCATGCTCAAACTCCGCGAAAAGGGCATTCGCTTTGCGCTGGACGACTTTGGCACTGGCTATTCATCGCTGGGCTACCTGAAGCGGCTGCCGCTCGATGAGCTCAAGATTGATCAATCGTTTATCCGCGAGGTACTCACGGACAAGGCGGACGCCGCCATTGTCGATACGATTATTCTGCTGGCGGTGAGCCTCGGGCTGGTCGTGGTGGCCGAAGGGGTGGAGACCCAGGCCCAGTTGAACTGGCTAAAAGGTCACGGTTGCTACCGGTATCAAGGCTATTTGCTCGGCCGCCCCAGGTCCATCGACAAGCTGTTTGAATGAAAAATGCCCCGCCGGGTTAACGGCAGGGCATCTGTCAACCGACCAGCGTTCCGTCAGCCAAACAGCGCAAAGCTCTCGGCGTTAAGCCACATGTGCACCACGATGCTGGCGGCGTAGCCCAGCAGGATGACCGGCGACCACTTTAGGTGACCGATAAAGGTATAGGCGCCACGCGCCTGCCCCATGACCGCCACCCCCGCAGCAGAACCAATCGACAGCAGACTACCGCCGACGCCAGCGGTAAGCGTAATCAGCAGCCAGTGGCCTTGCGACATGTCGGGCTCCATGGTCAGCACGGCGAACATGACCGGAATGTTATCCACCACCGCTGAGATCACGCCCAGAACAATATTGGCCGCCGTGGGGTTCCAGCCGAGATATAGCGTTTCCGATAGCAGGCTGAGATAGCCCATGAAGCCCAGCCCGCCCACACACATGACAACCCCGTAGAAGAACAGCAGCGTATCCCACTCGGCCCGCGCCACCCGGTTGAAGACATCGAAAGGCACGACGCTACCCAGCTGTTCAAGCTTCTTGTTGTCGCCACGACGGCTGTAGCGCTCGCGCTTGCGCTCCAGCGAACGCGGCAGGCTGCGGCGCAGGTAATAACCAAAAAACTGCAGATAGCCAAGGCCAGTCATCATGCCCAGTACCGGCGGCAGGTGGAGTAACGTATGGCAAAGTACGGCGGTGGTGATTGTCAGCAGGAAAAGCACCACGATGCGCCGCGCGCCACGCTTCATCCACACGTCTTCCTGCACGCTTTCCGGTTTCTTGTTGGGAATGAAGCAGCTCATGATCACGGCGGGGATCAGGAAATTGACCAGCGCCGGGAAAAACAGAATGAAGAAGTCCTGGAACGGCACGATGCCCGCCTGCCAGACCATGAGGGTGGTGATGTCGCCGAAGGGGCTGAAGGCACCGCCAGCGTTGGCCGCAACCACGATGTTGATACACGCCATGTTGATGAAGCGCTTGTCGCCCTCGGCCACCTTGGTGACCACCGCACACATCAGCAGGGCCGTGGTAAGGTTGTCGGCAATCGGCGACAGCACGAACGCCAGACCGCCGGTTAGCCAGAACAGGGTCCGGTAGTTGAACCCCATGCGCAGCATCCACGAGCGCAACGCATCAAAAACCCGGCGCTCTTCCATGGCGTTGATATACGTCATGGCCACCAGCAAGAACAGCATCAGCTCGGTGAACTCCAGAAGCGTCACGCGGAAGGCTCCCTCTGAGGCCTCTGACATGCCGTTCTGAACATACACCCAGCCGATGAGGCTCCAAATAATGCCGGCGGCGACCAGCACAGGCTTTGACTTGCGCATGTGGATCTTTTCTTCGGCCATGACCAGCGCATAGGCCAGCACAAAAACACCCAGCGCGAAAAAGCCGACAACCGATTGCGTCAGGTCCAGTTCACCCGTGACGGCGAGGACGGCAGGACTGAATACCAGCAGCAAGGCTGCCAACAAAAAAAGCCAGCGACGATCGAATCGTGGCTGGCTTGGAGGTCGAAAAAAAGGCATGACGATGCATTTCCTTTCGGTAGATTAATAGGAAGGATCTAAAAACCGCCTTAGTCTATCAGTCCGTATTGCGATGCAATACGTAATAATAACGAATGAACCTAGCGGTTCTTAACTGTTAAAGATCATTTTTTAGCAAATTAATCGTTTTGCTAATAGCAACTTGGCGAATCTTCCGTTTTAGATAGTGCTAATCACACTAAAACTTAAGGCTAGATACACCCCATAGCCGGCCAGTAATAAGCCGCCTTCAAGGCGCGATAGTCGCATCCCGGTGTATAGAAAGACCATCAGCACACCGGCGGCCCCGAGCATGATCCACTGGTCGAATGCGGCGACCCGGTCGGCGATCGGCAGCGGCTGTAAAAATGCCGATATCCCCAGGATGCCGAGAATGTTAAAGATATTGCTGCCCAGAATATTGCCCACGGCAACATCTGCATGCCGACGCAGGGCCGCGATCACCGACACCGCCATTTCCGGCAGTGACGTGCCGACCGCCACAATTGTCAGGCCGATGACGGCTTCTGAAATCCCCATGGCCTGGGCCAGGCCAATCGCACCGTAAAGGAGAAGTTGCGAGCCCCCGATCAATAGGCCAAGGCCCAGGGCCAGTGCCATCACAATGCTGATCGTCGACTTGGGCAGGGCGGTCATTTCATCCGCTTCTGCAGCGTGCATTTCGGCGGCGGGGATGGTCTGCTGACGCTCGCTCAGGTAAGCCCAAACCAGATACCCCGCCAAACCGGCCAAAAATATCCCGGCATCCAGGCGGCCAAGTGCACCGCTAAACGCCAGGCCGATAAACAGCAAACTGGCCGCCACCATGACCACGCCATCCCGGCGCAGCGCCTGGGGCTGAACGGTCATCGGGCAGATCAGCGCACACAACCCAAGGATCAATAAAATATTGCCGATATTGCTGCCCACGATATTGCCCACCGCGATATCCGGCTGCTGGTTGATGGCGGCGTCTATCGAGACCACGAGCTCGGGCGCGGATGTGCCGAACCCGACCACCACCAGCCCCGTGAGGAGGGGGGAAACCCCTGCCCGTCGGGCGCCTGCCACGGCACCCCGTATCAAGGCCTCGCCGCCCAGGGTCAGAAAGCCGATTCCCACCAGTAAACTCAGGGCATATAGCATGTTGTGTGTTCCTTACAGTGAGCGGGGCATCATGCCCTGCTGGCAGTTAACGGTCGCGAAATGGGTAATGGCCGCAGCGGTTTCATGGTAGTCCGTCAGTGGCGGAGGGGAAAGGTGGGATACAAACGCAAAAGCCCCGGTAATTCATTGCGTACAAAGCGCGGCTCAATCCACTGGTCCAGATGCTCGTCGACGTAGTGCAAGAAGCGCTGGGCCGACTGTGGCAGCCGCTGGTCGTTGCGCACGATAAATTGCCAGTGGCTTTCAATGGGCAGGCCTTCAATGGGCAGCACCGCAAGCTCGGGATGCTCGTTGGGCAGTACGTGCTCCGATAATACGGCAACCCCCATCCTTGCCGCTACACCGACGCGAATGGCTTCGTTGCTGGCCATCTGTAGCGTCGTTTTCATGGCGAGTCCGTGTTCCTGCAGCCAGCTTTCCAGCAGCATACGCGTGGCGGACCCCGGCTCGCGCAGTAACAGTCGCTCGTTGAGCAGTTGCTCCATGGCAATCGACGCTTGCTGGGCCAGTGGGTGGTCGGCGGCCGCAATGGCGACCAGTGGATTGCGCATGAAGCGCGCGGCCACTGCATGAGAGAGTGCCGGCGGGTGGCTGAACACATACAGGTCGTCCTCATGGCGTTCGAAGCGCGCCAGCAGCTGGCGGCGGTTACCGATGTGCACGGTTACGTCCACCTCGGGAAACGCCTGGCTAAACGGGCCAAGCAAGCGCGGCAATACGTACTGGGCGGTATTCACCAGGGCAATGCTGAAACGTCCTTTGCTGCCTTGGTGAAGCGGCCCGAGCTGGTCGGCAAAGTCCTCGAAGCGACTCAGCACATCGCGGCTGGCGTTATACAGCGCCTGTCCGGTGGCGGTCATGGTCAAGCCCTGAGCGTGGTGCTCCAGCAGGGGCCCGCCGCCAACCGCTTCGCTCAGCCGCTTGAGCTGTTGCGATACCGTCGGCTGGGTCAGGTGCAGCTGTCGTGCGGCTTCGCTCACCGAGCCGCAGCGCACCACGGTGACGTAAACCTGAAGCAACCTGAAGGTCAACTGGCGGATGTTCATGACAGGGCTCGCTTCGCGCATGAAGAGAAGAGGATTCTGGGCAGTATAGATTATTATCTATGGAATTTTTTAAATATATGATTAGTTAACTTGCTTCCGTCATCGCAAGATGCAGCCTCTTTTGACGCTGTGGAGCTAACGCGATGCCGGATATTGTGGTGATGTTTTTTCTGCTGGGGCTTGTTGCCGGAGCGGTAAAGTCGGACCTGGAAGTGCCCAAGGCCACCTACGACACCCTGAGCCTGCTGCTGATGCTGACCATCGGCTTGAAGGGCGGCATGGCGCTTTACGGCAACCTGCATTGGGGGCTGGTGCCCGAACTGTTGGGCGTGGCGCTGCTCTCGGCGCTGATTCCATTGATGCTGGCGCCCGTGCTGCGGCGCCTCGTGCGCTTGTCCGCCGCCGACAGCGCCAGTATTGCCGCCCATTATGGCTCGGTTAGCGCAGGCACCTTTGCGGTGGCGCTCGCCTACGTGGAGTCGCGGGATCTGCTGGTCGGTAGCGAAGTCACGCTTTACCTGGTGGCCATGGAACTACCCGCGATCATGGTGGCTATCGCGCTGTTCCGGCGCTATCAGGGCGCCGCGGTCAAGGAGAGCACGCGCAAGCTTTGGCATGAAACCCTGACCAATCGCGGCGTTATTCTGCTGGCGGGCGGGGTGTTGATCGGTGCGCTTTACGGGCCTTTCCAGGGCGAGGAAGTCACCACCCTGTTTACCAGTGCGTTCAAAGGCGTGTTGGCGCTGTTCCTGCTGGAAATGGGTCTGACCGCTGCGCAAACGCTCAGGCCAATGCCCTGGCACCACTGGCGCCTGGTTACCTTTGCGCTGGTGGCGCCACCGTTGCTGTCCCTGCTTGGCATGCTGACCGGCGCTGCCTTGGGGCTGCCCATCGGGTCGGTGGTGATGCTGGCCGCGCTGGCTGCCAGTGCCTCCTATATTGCGGCGCCCGCGGCCATGCGTGCCGCCATTCCGGACGCCAACATCGGCCTGGCCATGCTGGCATCGCTGGGGATCACCTTCCCGCTCAACGTGATGCTGGGGATCCCCGTTTATCACGCCATTCTGGAGCGTGTGCTTGGTTAGCAGGTCGTTGTGCCCGCGCGCAGGCTATGTCCGGCTAACAAAGTCTAGTTGATATGTGAAATGTTATATTATATCTTATTTTCCGCGGAATGGCCTGTCACCAGCACAAGGAGCAACTGAACATGACAACACTGTCACCGAAAAGCTTGAGCGCACTTGCATTGAGCGCTTTGATTTTGGCAAGTATTCAAGGCGTTAGCGCCAACGATCATGACCATGAACATGATCACGACCATGCTCATCACGACCACAACCACGACCACGACCATAGTCATGATGATGACCAGGACAGCGATATCTATGCCGGTTATTTTGATGATGACCAGGTAGAAGATCGCGCTCTCACGGATTGGGAAGGCGACTGGCAATCCGTTTATCCGTACCTGAAAGACGGCACCCTTGATGAGGTGTTTGCGGACAAAGCAGAGGAGGGTGACAAAACTGCCGAAGAATACAAAGCCTATTACGACACCGGGTATCAAACGGATGTAGAGCGTATCGTCATTGACGGCAACAACGTCACCTTTTACGAGGACGGTGAGGAAATCTCCGGGGACTACCAGTACGATGGCTACGAGATTTTAACTTACGAGGCGGGAAACCGCGGTGTGCGGTTCATCTACGCGCTTGAAGACGCCGCGGATGACGATCTGCCCCAATATATCCAGTTTAGCGATCACAGCATCTACCCCACCGATGCGCATCACTACCATCTCTACTGGGGCGATGACCGTGAAGCGCTGCTGGAAGAAGTGACCCACTGGCCGACGTACTATCACTCGTCAATGGACGGTGAAGACATCGTCGAAGAAATGCTTGCGCATTAAAGCAGCAGCGGTCGCGGCAACACACCGTTTAACCTGTTCGAGTGACGACAAAGCGCTGACCAAAAGGTCAGCGCTTTTTTAGGCGACTTTAACGCCTACTCGCCTGGTTAGATCTGTCTTTGGCAAACCACAGAAACGAAAAAAGCACCCGTAGTTGCTTGATTCGAAGAGGTGTCTGGTGGGGGCGGCGGGAGTTGAGCCCGCATTCTATATTTATTTATCAATGTGTTACGTATTAATGTTGTCGAAGTGCTGACATCATAGATAGCCTCTGAAAAGCATCCAAGTATCTGCTGCTCGACGCGAATCTATTTTGGGCCACGGAGATGATGTGTCCAATTCTTGAGCAAAGTACTCTATTTTTTTGAGCAGTTCATAGCTCATGATCTCGACGTCACCCCTTTCTAAGTAGCAGCTCTGACCAGAGTGCGAATTGCATTAGTGGCGCTCCATCGTTTGGTAGGGAAGATGCGACGTCACCCCCAAATTGCTGTTGGAAAACAGCGATTATTTAACTTCAAGAAGGTGGAAGCAATGAGCGAATTGTTACGGTTTTTAATTCGCATCTCACCTTTTTTTATCGTTATGTTCGGTATGTTAATCTCAGCTGCATATGTTATTTGGTGTTGATAAAAGGATAAAAAATGACTGCCTGTACGCGTTTAGGTCATGCCAAAAAGTAACTTTTAGCTAAATATGACAATAATCGTATTGAGTATTTTTTCTTTACTAACGCTTCTGATAAACAGCCTTTAACAGAAAGCGGAGTGCAGCAATCAGGAGGGTATGTTAACTGCGAGTGATTTTCCTCTTATTACTTTTATTGATATCGAAGCTTCGGGACTTGAATCCAGAGTGCAAGTCCTGAAGGTGCTTACAAACCCCGACCATTCAAACATCTGAAATAAATATTGCACTTTAATCGGCCAGGGCGGTCTTAAGAGCTATGCAACAGGTGTTGCTCATCCCTCGCTCCTCCCTAATGAACTGTATTCACTATAATCTTGTGACGGGGTCATGCCTCATCACTTTCTTGGTGGGCAAAAAGGTGATATCAAAAGTCAAAAGTGTCGGACTGTCTCCATCATTGCTGTTGGCTTGTATAACAAGCTCTATGATCCATACGGCAAGCGCTGCCAGCCCCATTTCGTCACTTGAGTACGACGGCTTTACCTACGATTTGACGACGACATTCACCTCCTACACGGAAAATCTCGGTCTTCTGGAATCACAACCATGGTGGGGGGATGCCTCATTAGCCAATGCATTGATGGATTTAGTTCGGTACGATCTTGGCGACTATTTCGATAATTACCCAGCTTCATCAGAAACAACCGTAAGTGCTTTGACAGCTTATGATATCAGCAACGGTTTTGTGTCCATCTCGTACTGGAACGGAACAGAGCTGATCGATTGTCCCGAAAATTGCCCCCGAGTATCTGATCTATATGCCTATATCATCGGTTCCAGAACGGAGCTGGTCTTGGTGGATTTGCCCCCAGATTCTAAACCCGAACTAGTCTTGTTAACTTTGGCCGACATTCAAGCCAGTCTGCTCTCCACTAGTGCCGGCATTCAGTCCAGCCTTTCCAGTGTCAGCACAATGGTCAACGGAGCCCACAGTCGCCCCATGTCGCGGTGGGTTGCCCCGGGCCAGAAAACATTCTGGGTGGCCGGTGACTGGGGTAATGACAACAATGGTAGCCGTGACGGTACGACAGGCCTCGCCGAGTTGGGTGCTGGCTACAATTTTGGCTCTGCACAGATCAATTTTTCCCTCGGCAAGACATGGACTGATCAAGATCTGGTTCATAGTGGTGATCTGGATGTTGACGGTCAATACGTCATGGTAGAGGGTATCTTTCCCGTCTCTAAGTTAAATGGTGTTTACGCCACACTGGGTGCCTATAGGCACTGGGCAGATGCCGATATCCAGCGCGGCTATCTCAATATGGGAAATCCGGAAACTTCATCGTCCAGCCCCGATTCACGCTCATGGGGCGTAAGGGGGCGGCTTGATTGGGAAAATGCTTTCGCTGTGAAGTCCGCACGATTTAGTCCCTATGTCGACCTATGGTATACCGAGGCTAAGCTGGACAGCTATACCGAATCAGGCGGGAGCTTTCCTGCGCGTTTTGATCGCCGTGAAGACGATGTTACTGAGCTACGGTTTGGTACAAATATGGCCTTGCCTATCAAGGAAACCGGTTTTGATTTCATCGCCAACCTCGAAGCAGCCCGCCGCTTTGAAGGCAATGCCGAAAACACCACTGGTGAGGTCATTGGCCTTTTTCCCTTCGATGTTGATGGGGGCGAATATGACCGCAACTGGCTGAAAGGTGGTGTTGGCGTTGAGGGAAATCTTGGCAAAGGCAAAGTCTCGCTGATGGTCAGTGGCACCACTGAAGGTGAGTTTATGAGCTCCTGGGTGGCGGCTTCCTATCAGTTGGAGTTTTAAAATCTGTAAAAGGAGTTGGCTAACCCGCATTTTTCATGAGGGCTGGCCGTCCGTGGCAGAGCTGCAAAGTGGCACTTGTCCCTAGGGCGCAACCTGTAGGCGACTGAGACCGGGACTGAAAGGCGCTACCTTGAGTATGACCCAGGATACCCTCTGCGGCTTAAGACATTGCCTACACAAAAGGTACCCCTGATCTACCCCATCGCTGAGGGGCCGCCTAGTCGCAGCTGTACTCTATTTCCTGAGAGTTATCCAATTGAGCTAGGCTGGGCCGATACGCTTGGTAACGGCAATGGGTTTCTCGTTCGCCCCCTTGGTGGCTGGATCCACTGGAATCCTGTGGTAGCGTCTATACACGGTATTCAGCGAGACGAGCTGTTCGAACAAGGTTTACCCGTCCATGAAGCGGCTGCTCGCCTTAAAGACATGCTTGGGTGTGAAGTCGTTTTTTGCGATGGGCTGGAGTCAGATCAATTCTGGCTAAATAGGTTTTTTGATGCGGCAGGCGTCGAGCCTTCGTTCGAATGGGCTGATGTTCTTCAGCTGCATAAATTGCTCAGCAAGCAGCACAAGGTGTCGCTTCAACACATTCTTAAAGGCCTGCCCATACCTCGCTGCGCACAGGCTGATGCCTAGCGTTACGAGAGCTTACGGGCTTGATCGAGCATCTTCTAGGCTAATTGCTGGATATACGCCTACTGCTAAACGCTTCTCTTTACCGTGGAAGCGATACTTCATTTGCCAGAAGGTGCCCCCAGATACGCCCCCTATGATGGGGCATGTCAAGGTATTGGTTGAAAACTCCTGACAACAAAAAAGCGCCCTAAGGCGCTTCATTGCTGGGTTTGTGAGAAGTTTTGAGACCTTCTGAAACCCCTTGTTGGTGGAGGCGGCGGGAATTGAACCCGCGTCCGCCAGCACTCGCCCATTGGCTCTACATGCTTAGATTTCGTCTTTTGCTTTAGCGCGGCTGACTCCGACGATCAGGATTCAGTCACGCGAGTCTTCTAAAGTTTAACGATTGACGAGAAGACACCGTCAACCGCGATCCTATCATTTTTAGCTCGTATCCCCTCAGCGATGAATAGGCACATCGCCTTGGGGCCAGACAAGAAGCTAACAGGGTTTAAGCTGCTAGCGCGCCTTGAGCATAGTTTTCGTCGTTTGCGACTATTTGTCGTGATGTGGTATTTACGAGATACATCACGCTCTCGGCATGCACCGCAGGGGTTGTCACCGGCGTCGAAACCATGTCGCCCCCTTAACTACGCAAGCATTCTAACGTGCTCGCCATCCATTGACCAGCTACGCCTTGTTATGTTCCCGCATGATTCGCCCCTTTTGGCGATTCCAGTCGCGGTCCTTTTCCGTGGCGCGCTTGTCGTGAATCTTTTTACCGGTCACCAGGGCGAGCTCACATTTGACCTTGTTGCGTTTCCAGTAAAGCTTGAGTGGCACGCAGGTGTGGCCCTTGTCCTGGGTGACCGAGAACAGCTTGGCGATCTCTTTGCGATGCAGCAGCAGCTTTCGCGTGCGCGTGGGGTCAGCGATTTCATGGGTGCTGGCGGTATTCAGCGGCATGATATGGCTTCCCAGCAGCCAGGCTTCACCATTGCGAATCAAGATATAGGTGTCGGTGAGCTGTGCTTTACCAGCGCGAAGGCTTTTGACCTCCCACCCTGCCAGCGAAAGGCCCGCTTCGAAGGTTTCGTTGATGTGGTACTCAAAGCGTGCCTTCTTGTTCTGGGCTATAACGTTGCTGGTAGGGCCTTTGCTCTTTCCTTTTTTCGTGGCCATGAAACCTCATATTCGATCTGTCTGTGACACCCCCTTCGTTATGTGGGGAGGCGTGATACCATTCAAGGTCTTAACTATGATTCCCATGATACGCCTTGGGCACTGTGAAGTCAGCGGAGAGGTCAATGCCAACCGTCAATCGTTCCGCCTTGGTGCGGCACACCCCCAAACAAATGTTCGATCTGGTCAACGACTTCGAACGCTATCCTGAGTTCTTGCCGGGTTGTCGGCGTGCGCGTTTGCTCGAGCATGACGACGATCACCTGGTCGGCGAAATGACCCTGGGGCGTGCTGGCGTCGAGCAGACGGTCACGACCCGAAACGACCTCTTCGCGCCGGAGCGTATCGAGATGTCGCTGGTCAGCGGCCCCTTCAAGCGACTGACCGGGCGCTGGCAGTTTATCCCGATGGGTGATGGCGCCTGCAAGGTGAGCTTGAACATGGAATTCGAGTTTGCGAACCGCCTGTTGGGCATGGCCTTCGGCAAATTGTTCCAGCAGATTGCCGGCCAGCTTGTCGACGCATTCACCCGGCGGGCCGACGAGCTCCATGGCCGCTGACACCTACGCGGTCGAAGTGGCGTTCGGAATGCCGTATAAGCAGCACCTGGTTGCGCTGGACGTACCGCCAGGCACGACAGCCCGAGAGGCAGTGGCGTTTGCGAACTTACCCACGCTGTTTCCCGAGCTGCCCCGGGAAACCTTTGATCAAGCGCCGCTGGGGATTTTCGGTCAGGCGCTGCGCGACCCGGCGCAATATACACTTGCACCGGGCGACCGGGTGGAGGTCTACCGGCCGCTGCTGATCGATCCCAAAGCCGCTCGCCGTGAGCGCGCAAAGCGCCAGGCAAGCGGCACCGCCGATTAGAGCTCGGAGCCTGCGGGTGACCGGGTGGACGTCGAGTCTTGCGCCGGTTGGTTGGGAGCGGCCTCACCTGGATTGGCGGTGTCTGTGGCCGGCCCTCCGTCGTTTTCAAAGTCGAGAGGAATATCGTCGGACATGTCGCCTTCCTGGTCGATATCGGCAAGCCTTCCCTGGTTATCAAAGGTCAGCGTGACCCGACGTTGTTCAACGTCTTCGTAGGCCTTGTCGAGCCGGAACACGTAATCCCACTGGCGTGCATCGAAGGGCGCCTCGAGCAGCGGGCGGCCCATCACGTAGGTCACCTGTTCCTGGGTCATGCCCGGTTGCAGCTGGTCGACCATTTCCTCTGTGACCAGATTGCCCTGGGGGATGTCGCGTTTGTACACGCCTACGTAGCTACAGCCGCTGATAACGGCAATGGAGACGGAAAGCGTGATGATACGAGTCAATTTTTGCATTTGAGCCTATTCTTCACTATCGTGGTTTCGGTCGATCATACCCGACCTAACCTGTTACTGCGAAGAGCAACCATGGCCGATCAGAACCATGAATTACGTAAAGCCGGGCTGAAAGTGACCCTGCCGCGTGTCAAAATCCTGCAGATTCTCGAAAATGCTTCGGGTCAGCACCACCTTAGCGCAGAAGAAGTGTATAAAACACTGATAGATGCGGGTGAAGATGTGGGGCTGGCGACCGTTTACCGTGTACTGACTCAGTTCGAGTCAGCCGGTCTTGTGATCCGTCACAATTTCGACGGTGGTCATGCGGTATTCGAGATGACGCAAGAAGATCACCATGACCACATGGTGTGTTTGGAAAGCGGTGAGATCGTTGAGTTCGTTGACGAAATCATTGAGCGTCGTCAGCAAGAAATTGCTGAAGAGCACGGCTACGAGTTAGTTGACCATGCCTTGGTGTTGTACGTGCGCCCTCGTGGGTCGGACATCACGCGCCAAGACAGCGGGCCTACTAACAAGAAGTAGGGCGCCTGCCAGTGTTGCTGGCGTCCCAAGACTCGCCTCCAGGCTACCCGGCAGATAATGTCGGGCGGCCTGGGGGCGTTTTTATTGGCTATATGATCAAGTGCTTGATGAGTTGCGCTGCCGTCAATGGGGCTGGCGTTGGCTGGCGTTGAGCATTTCCCGGGCATGGGCGAGGGTCTGGTCAGACAGCTTGACGCCGCCCAGCATGCGGGCCAGCTCGCTTACCCGGCCACTTTCATCCAGCAGCGCCATATGCGTGAGGGTGCTATCGCGCTTGGCACGCTTTTCGATATGTAGATGCTGATGTGCCTGGGCGGCGACCTGCGGGAGGTGCGTGACGGTCATGACCTGGCCGTTTTCGCCCAGCTTGCGCAGCAGTTGGCCGACAATTTCAGCGGTGGCTCCGGAGACCCCGACGTCCACTTCGTCAAACACCAGGCTGGGAATGGTGGAGTGAGACGCAGCGACCACCTGAATGGCAAGGCTGATGCGCGACAGCTCGCCGCCCGACGCCACCTTGGTGAGCGGTCGGGCAGGCTGGCCGGGGTTGGCACTGATCAGGAACTGCACCTGGTCGAGGCCTTCCGCCGCTGGGGTATCGCGAGCGGTGACGTCGACCTCGAAGCGTGCCTTACCCATGGCCAGGAAGCTCAGCTGCTGCTGGACTTCCTTGCCCAGCCGCACGGCGGCCTTCTGGCGTCCCTCGCTCAGGCGCTTGGCGTCGCGGCGATAGCGCTCGCGCAGCTCTGCTACTTGGGCGGCCAGGGCCTCGATATCGTTATCGCCGCTCTCCAGCTCGGCGACTTCGCGGCTGAGCTCGGCGTGCAGCGCACAAACATCCTCCGGCGCAACGTGGTGTTTGCGCGCGATGCGGTGAACGTCGGCCAGGCGCTCTTCCACCCAGGCCAGCCGCTCGGGGTCGAGCTCGGTGGTGCTGGCAAAGCGGTTGAGTTCGCTGGCGGCCTCTTCGACCTGAATGCGTGCGTCGCTGAGCATGGCAAGCGTATTGGCCAGCGTGCCCTTGTCGCTGCCCGGCAGGGCGCTTAGATGCGCGTGCGCCTGATTGAGCAGTGACAACGCACCGCCTTCGTCGCTTGCGCAACAATCAGCAGCAAACTGCGTTTCGCGCAGGGTTTCGTCGGCGTGAGCTAGGGTATGTTGCTCGTCTTCCAGGGTGTGCAGTTCGCCGTCGGCCAGGGCCAACTGATCAAGCTCTTCCACCTGATAGCGCAGAAGCTGGCGCTTGGCTTCCACTTCGCTGCCCGCTTCCTTGCGCTGTTTGAGGCGCCGATTGGCGCTGCGCCATTCGCGATACGTCTCGGCCAGCTGCTGGGTGGTGTCGCGCAGTCCTGCGTAATCATCCAGCAGCGCCAGGTGGGTTTCCTCGCGCATCAACGCCTGGTGGGCGTGCTGACCGTGAATCTGCACCAGCCGTTCACCCAGCGATTTCAGGTCGCTGATGGTGGCCGGTTGGCCATTGATCCACGCCTTGGAGCGGCCGTTGGCCGTCACCACTCGCCGCAGCAGGCATTCGTCACACGGCAGTTCGCGGCTGTTGAGCCATTCGCGGGCCGCGGGCAGGTGCTGGATGTCAAAGCGCGCCGAGAGGTCGGTGCGTTCGCTGCCGTGGCGCACGCTACCGGCGTCGGCGCGCTCGCCCAGGCAAAGGCCCAGCGCGCCCAGCAAAATCGACTTGCCGGCCCCGGTCTCGCCGGTAATCGCGGTCATGCCATGGGTCAGGTCGAGCTCAAGGTGCTCAACGATCGCGTAATCTCGAATAGCAAGCTGAGTCAGCATTAGGGCCTCCTGAGGCACAGCAGGACAAGCGCCGCCAGAGCGCTTTAGTATTGTTGTTTTATACAGTAGTCGAAAACGCGCTTCAATGCCCACTTGAGATGGCTTTTATGGTCCCCATATACCGTGCATAGCCAATTTACGTTGCTACTTACTATTGGGCATTTGAACAGCCCCCCGAACGTTGCAGGAGCAAGGCATGGCAAAAGAACCGCAAACCCCGTTGGACGACGAGCTTGCCCGCCGTGAGCAAGAGGCCGAAACGCCCGAGCAGGCGTCGGAAGACCGCTTGATCGAAGGCGAGCTGGAAGGCCTGATCAACGACGATGAAACCGTTGTCGATCAAGTCGATGATGGCTCGGAAGTCGATGCCCTGGCCGCTCAGGTGCAAGACCTTGAGCAGCGCCTTGCGGAGGCCAATGATCAATCGTTGAGGGCCGCTGCTGAAGCGCAGAACGTACGCCGTCGTGCTGAGCAAGAAGCCGAAAAGGCGCGCAAGTTCGCCCTGGAAAAATTTGTCAAGGATCTGCTGCCGGTGGTCGACAGCCTTGAAAAGGCGCTCGAGTCGATGCAGGAAGACGCCTCCGAGGTGCATCGCGAAGGGGTCTCGATGACGCTGAAGATGCAGCTTGATGTGCTGAACAAGTTTGGTGTCGAGCGCATCGACCCTCAGGGTGAGCCCTTTGACCCGCAGGTCCACGAGGCCATGGCGATGGTGCCGAATCCCGAGCTCGAGCCCAACACCGTGATGGAAGTCATGCAGAAGGGCTACTCGCTGAACGGGCGCCTGGTGCGTCCCGCGATGGTCGTGGTCAGTCAGAAGGCGAGTGAATCATAGGTGATCCGGCCATAAACAGGCCTTGAAAACTTTCAGGTGGCCCCCAAATAAAGGGCAACCCCGCGGGATAACCCGCAATCAGTTTGACGTATTGAAACAACCGAATCCGAGGTTCTAATTATGGGACGCATTATTGGCATTGATTTGGGCACCACAAACTCTTGTGTAGCGGTGCTCGATGGTGACAGTGCAAAAGTTATCGAAAACGCTGAGGGTGGCCGTACGACGCCCTCCATCATCGCCTATACCGAAGACGGTGAGACGCTCGTTGGTCAGGCGGCAAAACGCCAGGCGGTGACCAATCCGGAAAATACCCTCTACGCCATTAAGCGTCTGATTGGTCGTCGTTTTAAGGACGACGTCGTACAGAAAGACATCAAGATGGTGCCGTACAAGATCACCGAAGCCGACAACGGTGACGCCTGGGTGGAAGTGAAAGGCAAGAAAATGGCACCGCCGCAGGTCAGCGCGGAAGTGCTCAAGAAAATGAAAAAGACCGCGGAAGATTACCTCGGCGAAACCGTTACCGAGGCTGTCATCACCGTACCGGCCTACTTCAACGACAGCCAGCGTCAGGCCACCAAGGATGCGGGCCGCATCGCGGGTCTGGACGTCAAGCGCATCATCAACGAGCCGACTGCGGCGGCGCTTGCTTACGGCATGGACAAGTCGCGCGGTGACAAGACCATCGCGGTATACGACCTGGGCGGCGGTACCTTTGATATTTCGATTATCGAAGTGGCCGATGTCGACGGTGAAACCCAGTTCGAAGTGCTCGCTACCAACGGTGACACCTTCCTGGGCGGCGAAGACTTCGACCTTGCGCTGATCAACTATCTGGTCGACCAGTTCAAGTCTGACAGCGGTATCGACCTGTCCGGCGACAATCTGGCCATGCAGCGTCTGAAAGAAGCGGCCGAGAAAGCCAAGATCGAGCTGTCCAGCGCTCAGCAAACCGACGTTAACCTGCCGTATATCACGGCGGATAACACCGGTCCGAAGCACCTAAACGTGAAGGTGACCCGCGCCAAGCTGGAGTCGCTGGTAGACGATCTGGTGCAGCGTTCCATGGAGCCGTGCAAGATGGCCCTGAAAGATGCTGGCCTGTCGGCATCTGAAATTGACGACGTGATCCTGGTCGGCGGCCAGACACGCATGCCGCTGGTTCAGCAGAAAGCCGCTGAATTCTTCGGCAAGGACGCACGCAAAGACGTGAACCCGGACGAAGCCGTGGCCGTCGGTGCAGCGATCCAGGGTGGCGTTTTGGGCGGCGACGTGAAAGACGTGCTGCTCCTCGACGTGACGCCGCTTACCCTGGGTATTGAAACCCTGGGTGGCGTGATGACGCCGCTGATCGAGAAGAACACCACCATCCCGACCAAGAAGACGCAAACCTTCTCCACGGCGGATGACAACCAGACGGCGGTGACCATCCACGCCGTTCAGGGTGAGCGCAAGCAAGTGTCGCAGAACAAGTCGCTGGGTCGTTTCGACCTTGCCGATATTCCGCCGGCGCCGCGCGGTGTGCCGCAGATCGAAGTGGCCTTCGATCTGGATGCCAACGGTATCCTCAACGTCTCGGCCAAGGACAAGGCGACTGGTAAAGAGCAGTCGATCGTCATCAAGGCGTCCAGCGGCTTGACCGACGAAGAAATCGAGCAAATGGTACGCGATGCCGAAGCCCACGCCGACGAAGACAAGAAGTTCGAGGCGCTGGTGCAGCTGCGTAACCAGGCGGACGGCATGATCCACGCCACCCGCAAAACGCTGGAAGAAGCCGGTGACAAGGCGACCGATGACGAGAAACAGGCCATCGAAACCGCCATCACCGAGCTCGACGAAGCCACCAAAGGCGACGACCAGGAGCTGATTCAGCAGAAACTCGATGCGCTGACCGAAGCGTCCGGCAAACTGGCGCAGAAGATGTACGCCGAGCAGGCGGAAGCCGCCGAGCAGCCGGGCGAAGAGGGTGCCGAACAGGCCAGCAAGCCCGAGGAAGACGTGGTTGACGCCGAGTACGAAGAAGTCAACGACGAGCAGAAGAAGCAGTAAGCGCCTCTTTCTGCCAGGGTAATCGGTGACGCGGGAGGTAACTCCCGCGTTGCTGTTTCCACGTCAACGGCACACGTAGCTGGCTGCTTTAACTACCGTGTCGTCAAAACATAGTTAAATGTGCAGTTGAATGCATAGCTAACCAAGAGGCGTAGGACCCATGTCCCAACGCGATTATTACGAAGTTCTGGGTGTCGACAAAGGGGCTGATCAGAAAGAGATCAAGAAGGCCTACCGTCGTCTGGCGCAAAAATATCACCCTGATCGCAACCCGGGCGACGACACCGCAGCGGAGAAATTCCGCGAGGTATCGGAAGCCTACGAAATCCTCACCGACAGCGAAAAACGCGCGGCCTACGACCAGTTTGGTCATGCCGGCGTCGACGGCCAGGGTGGCGGCTTTGGTGGCGGTGGTTTCGGCGGCGGTGGCGCCGGCGATTTCAGCGACATCTTCGGCGATGTGTTTGGCGATATCTTCGGTGGCGGCGGACGCCGGCGCGGTCCCAATGCGCCCGCACGCGGCTCTGATCTGCGCTATAACCTGGAGCTGGACCTGGAAAACGCGGTTGCCGGTACTACCGTCGACATTCGCGTACCGCGGCATATCGAATGCGATCGCTGTGACGGCGGCGGTGCCGAGCCGGGTTCAAGCAAGGATACCTGCCCGACGTGCCACGGCCACGGCCAGGTACGTATGCAGCAGGGCTTCTTCGCGGTTCAGCAAACCTGCCCAACGTGCCACGGCTCAGGCCAGCACATCAAGGTGCCGTGCCATAAGTGTAACGGTGAAGGGCGCGTGCGCGAGACCCGAACGCTGTCGGTGAAGATTCCGCCCGGCGTGGATACCGGCGACCGTATCCGTCTCAACGCGGAAGGCGAAAGTGGCATCAATGGCGGCCCGCCTGGTGATCTGTATGTTCAGGTGGCCATCAAGCCGCACCATATCTTCCAGCGCGACGGCAAACATCTGCAGTGCGACGTGCCGATCAACTTCGTCGATGCCGCCCTCGGCGGTGAGCTGGAAGTGCCGACGCTCGACGGCCGCGTGAAGCTGAAAATTCCGCCCGAGACCCAGACCGGCAAGCTGTTCCGGCTGCGCGGCAAAGGAGTCAAGCCCGTGCGTGGCGGCACCCCGGGCGATCTGCTGTGCAAGGTCGTGGTGGAAACGCCGGTCAATCTCAACGACGAGCAGCAAGACCTCTTGCGTCAGCTGCAGAAGAGCCTGGACGGCACCAACAGCCACAGCCACTCGCCCAAGAAAACCGGCTTCTTCGACAGCGTGAAGAAGTTCTTTGAAGAGATGAAGCCGTAAGGCTCAGCGAGAGCTATATAGCTAAGTGTTGGGTTAAAAACCCCCGGGCGCACCGGGGGTTTTTGCCGTTTGGGAAGAGTGATCGCCATGGATAACCGTCAGGAAAGGCCCGCCAGGGGTATCTTGCTCAGGGTGCTGTCAGGGGCGCTGTTTACCGGCATGCTGGTGTGCATCAAGGCGGTCAGTGACGCGGTGCCGGTCGGGCAGTCGGTGTTTTACCGCTCGCTGTTTGCGCTCGTGCCCATCGTGGTGTTTCTGGTACTGCGTCGCGAGTTTCCCGGTGGGCTGGCCACGCGTCGCCCGCTAGGCCATGCGCTGCGCTCCGGCTTGGGGGCCGCCGCCATGTTTGCCTCCTTTGCGGCGGTGGCGCTGCTGCCCGTAGCGGAAACCACGCTGCTTGCTCAGCTGACGCCGGTGTTCATGGCCGTGGGCGGGGTGCTGCTGCTGGGCGAGCGCTTTTCGTTGTATCGCGCGGGCGCGCTGGGCCTGGCGCTGGCGGGGGTGGCCGTACTCGTGCTGCCGGGGCTCGAGGCGAGCCGCGCGCATGGTCAACTGGCAGGCTATGCGCTGGGCGGGCTGAGTGCGTTGCTGACCGCTGGCGCGCTGCTGACCGTCAGGCGTATTTCACGCACCGAAACGGCGGCGTCCATCGCCTTCTACTTTATTCTGGTGGCAGCGCTGGCGGGGCTGGCAACTTTGCCGCTGGGCTGGGCGGCGCTTAACCCAGCGGAGTTTGGGTTGCTGGTGCTCTCGGGCCTGTTTGGCGGAGCGGCGCATATCGCGATGACGCTGGCGTTACGCTACGCGGAGGCGTCCCGCCTGGCGCCCTTTGAGTATATTGCCCTGGTTTGGCCCGTGTTGGCGGATTGGGTGCTGTTTGGGATACCTGTCTCGAGTGCTTTTCTGCTGGCACTCCCGCTGATGCTGAGCGGGGTGGCGCTGGCCGCCATGGAAGGGCGGCGGCTTAAACGGCTTCTTCGACAATAAGCTGAGGGCGCCCCTTGGAACACGGCTCGATGCGCGCTTCCACGCGGTAGACCTGGCGTAACAGCGCCGGGGTTATCACCTCGGCGGTATCGCCGCAGGCAATCAGGCGGCCGTTTTCGAGCATCATGGCGACATCGGCGAAACGCAGCGCGTGCCCCAAATCGTGCAGGGCGACCATGATCAGCATGTTGCGTTCGTCGGCCAGACGTCTGAGCACGCCCAGCAGATTGATCTGGCGGTTGAGGTCCAGCGCCGAGGTGGGCTCATCCATCATCAGGATCTCGGGTTCCTGAACCAGCGCCTGGGCGGCGCTGACAAGCTGACGCTGCCCGCCGCTGAGGTCGCCGATATCGCGCTCGCCAAGCCCGGTGATGTTCAATTCCTCGAGCGCGCGATCCACCTGGGCCAGGTCGTCGGCCATGACCTTCAGGCTGCGCCCCTGCATGCGCGCCAGCAATACCGATTCATACACCGTGAGCACCGCGCTTGCGCCGGTTTCCTGTGGCATGTAAGCCACCGGGCGCTCGACGCTGGTACCGCCGATGACCACCTCGCCGTCGCCTTTCAGCAGGCCGAGAATGCGCCGGAACAGCGTCGACTTGCCGGCGGCGTTAGGCCCCAGCAGGGCGACCACCTGTCCGCCCTGAAAGCACGGCGTGGTGATGTCCTCGATGATGGTTTGACGTCCGTAGCGGGCGGAAACGCGAGTCAGCTGTAGGGTTACCATGAGGCCTTCTTGTGGTTGAGCACGAGGAACAGAAAGAAGGGAATGCCCACGAGCGAGGTAATGATGCCGATGGGGATGATGGTGCCTGGAATGATGATTTTGGAAATCACCGAGCCCACCGACAGAATCAGCGCGCCGCACAGCGCCGAGCCGGGCAGGAAGAAGCGCTGATCTTCGCCGAGCAGAATCCGTGCAATGTGCGGCCCGACCAGGCCGATAAAGCCGATGGTGCCGACGAACGCCACCGCAATCGCGGCGAGCAGTGACACCAGTATCAGCACTTCCAGGCGCAGCGAGCGCGGATTCACACCCATGCTTTCGGCCTTGGCGTCGCCCAGTCGCATGGCGGTGAGCGCCCAGCCGTGGCGGGCAAGCAGCGGTATCACCAGGGCCAAGACGCTCAGCGCGACCCAGAATTTCGGCCAGGTTGCTTTGGTCAGACTGCCCATGGTCCAAAACACGACCGCGGATACGGCCTCTTGGCTGGCAAAGAACTGAATCAGCGACATCAGCGAGTTGAAGATGAACACCATGGCGATGCCCAGCAGCACAATGGTTTCTACCGTCACGCCGCGCTTGAGGCTTAAGGCATGAATTAAGAACGCTGTGAACATGGCCATCACGAAGGCGTTGATGGGCACCACAAACTCAATGGCGGCAGGCACCAGCGCGACACCAAAAGCGAGCCCTAACGCTGCACCAAAACTTGCGCCAGCCGAAATCCCCAGGGTAAATGGGCTGGCCAGCGGGTTGCTCAGGATGGTTTGCATCTGCGCCCCCGCCACCGAGAGGCTGGCGCCCACCACCAGCGCCATCAGGGCCACCGGCATGCGGATTTCCCAGAGGATGACGCTTGCCTGCCGGCTGACGTTGTCGGGCGTGAACAGAGCGGTGATGACCTCACCCAGGCTGAAGCGTGCCGGGCCCAGGGCCAGGTCAACGCACAGGCTGAAGAACAGCGCCACCACCAGCGCCGCCAGAATCATCTGGCGGCGGAATACCTGGCTGCGATAGAAGGCGCGCCCCTGGGAGTCGGGCGCCGCTGTCATGGCGTCACTCGTCATTCAGGGAGATCCAGTAGCCGGTTTCGTAGTCGATGGGCAAAAAGCGCTCGTGCAGCTCACGCATGGTGGCTTCGGGGTCGAGGTCTTCAAACAGCTCGGGGTGCAGCCACTTGGCCAGTTGCTGAACGGCCACGAAATAGTAGGGGCTATTGTAGAACTGATGCCAGATAGCATGAACGTTGTCCGACTCCACCGCGCGAATCCCGGTCATGGCCGTGCGTTCGGTCAGGGCTTCAAGCTTTGCGCGGGCTTTATCCATGTCCGCGCCCGGGCCCATGCCCACCCAGTCGCCGCCGGGCACATAGGCATCCCAGTTGCCGCCGGTCACCACCACGTGCTCCGGGTCGGCGGCAATGATCTGTTCAGGGTTCAGGTTGCCGAAGCTGTTGGGGATAATGCCCTCCGCGATATTGTGCCCGCCCGCCAGGGTGACATATTCGCCGAAATTGGCCGGACCAAAGCTCATGCAGCACTCGTCGGAGTAGCCGCCCGCCCGGTCGATGAAGACGCTGGGGCGCTCGGGGTCGGCTTCTTCGATGACGTCGGTGACCCGGGCCATCTGCGCTTCGGCAAAGTCGATAAACGTCTCGGCGGCGGCTTCATCACCCATCAGTTGGCCGATGATGCGCATGGAGGGAATCGTGTGCGCGATAGGGTCTTCGCGGAAGTCGACGTAGACGATGGGAATATCCAGCTCGGCCAGCTTGTCGTCGTAGCCGGCATCTTCGGTGGCTGCCTTGGCCTCGATATTCATCAGCACGACGTCGGGCGAGAGGGACGCGGCCTGCTCGACGTCAAAAGTGCCGTCCTTGAACCCGCCGAAGGTGGGCAGGTCTTCGATTTCCGGGAAGCGCTCGGCGTAGCGCGCATAGTTATCGGGGTCCGCCTGGGAAAAGTCTTCCCGCCAGCCCACCACATGCGCAAAGGGATCCTCGGGTTCCAACAGGCCCAGCAGATAGATTTGCCGACCTTCGCCCAGAATTACCCGTTCAGCCGGGGCGTCCAGGGTAACCTCGCGTCCGGTAACATCGGTGACGGTGATATCGTCGGCGACAGCGGCGGCGCAGCTCAGGACGGACAGTGCGCTCAATAACAGTTTGGAAACGTGGCTAGTCATAAATCCCTTCATAACCGGTTAAGTAACAAGTGGGTGGCGCCGCTCAAGAAGGCCCGGCGCAGGCCTGAGCCGGTAACAAAACCCGTTGTGCGTATAATTCGCATTCTCAGGGCGCGCTATTATTACCGAAACGCCGGCACCTGTCGATACGTCTCATCACCGGGATTGGTGGGTGCCCTGTCACGCCGTTGAACGCGCTGTTGCGACCAGCGACCATTCGTTGCTTGGCGCCGGGCACTGCGCGCATTACGCTAGTGGGTACTAACTCGCTATTGATGCGGAGACGCCCCATGCCTTTATCCCGTGCTGAAATCGCCACGCCCTCCGGCGAACGCCTGATGAAACGCCTGTGCAACCACTGGTCGCAGACGTTTGACGTTGAACAATCGGGGCAAGAGGCAAGGATTGCCTTTGCCACGGGCACCTGCCTGATGCGAGCCGATGCGGAGACGCTGGCGGTGGCGATCGAGACCCTTGAAGAAGCACACCTGGACGAATTGGAAGGCGTTGTGGAGCACCATCTGGTGCGGATGGCCGGCGATGAAGAACTGGTTATCGTCTGGGAGAACTAACCGCCTGCGGCGCGGATTCCTGCCGCGCGTCTGCTATAATCGCCGCCACGCGATAGACCCACGTTGATGCTGAAAAAACCAAGCGCAGGAGTTTCAATGACCCGAGTTGCCATTGTAGGCGTCGCCGGCCGGATGGGCCGCACGCTGGTAAATGCTGTTGAACAAGAGGCTGACGCGACCCTGGCGGGCGGTATTGTGGAGCCGGGCAGCTCATTGGTTGGCGCCGATATCGGCGAGCTGGCGGGCATTGGCAGGCGCGGTGTGGCAGCAGTGGATGACCTGAGCGATATCGTCGACGACTTTGACGTGCTGATCGACTTCACGGCCCCGCAGGTGACGCTTGCCAACCTTGCGTTCTGCGCCGAGCACGGCAAGCGCATCGTGATAGGCACCACCGGCATGAACGATGACGAGCTGGCTCAGTTGGATGGCTTTCGCGATCGCGTTGCCATGGTGTTCGCACCCAACATGAGCGTGGGCGTGAACCTGACGCTCAAGCTATTGGAAACCGCCGCCAAAGCCCTGGGCGATGAGGGTTACGACATCGAGGTGATCGAGTCCCATCACCGGCACAAGGTCGATTCGCCGTCCGGCACGGCAATTAAAATGGGCGAAGTGGTCGCGGCAAGCCTGGACCGCACCTTGAAAGAGCACGGTGTGTTCGAGCGGGTGGGGCAGTGTGGCCCGCGCAGCGACAAAGAGATCGGCTTCGCCACCGTGCGGGCAGGCGATATCGTCGGCGAGCACACGGTCATGTTCGCCACCGAAGGCGAGCGCATCGAAATTACCCACAAGGCCTCCAGTCGCATGACCTTTGCCAAGGGTGCCGTGCGCGCGGCGCGCTGGGTCGCGGGCAAGGCGAGCGGGCGTTACGATATGCAGGATGTATTGGGGCTGGAGTAAGCGGTTCCCATTGCGACGGGAGAATTGTTGCTGGCACGGTCCTGGGATTAAGGGGTGGTTTTCTGCCAGAATTTCCTGTAACATTTCAAAAATTTTGGCCGGGTGGCTAGGAAAGCTCAGACGGCGCGCTTGTTGCGTTGGCCAGCCCAAAGCCTGCCCCGAGTACGCTGACCTGTCTGTATTAATTGTAGTGAGCGAGCGACTCCGAAGGGCACTGAACAACAAGCGGGATGAAACCGATTTACTTTTTATCGGCTTCGTCCCGCTTTTTTACGGCCCCAGTTTTGCTAAACAGTTTTGAGAATGACCAGGTTGAATCGCGATGGTGTTAAGCGTCGTGGATAACGAAGACATTGCTGAGCCTGCGCCCACAGGCTCCCACCAGCATGGGAGGATCTTGTTTTGAATAACCCCGCATTGAGCAAACCCGCAATATTGGCCCTGGAAGATGGCAGCGTGTTCCACGGCATCGCCATTGGTGCGGATGGATTAACAAGCGGCGAGGTGGTGTTCAATACGGCCATGACCGGCTACCAAGAAATCCTCACCGACCCTTCCTACACCCGCCAGATCGTCACGCTTACCTATCCCCATATCGGCAATACCGGCGTCAACGCTGAGGATGTGGAATCCGCCTCGATTGCGGCGGCGGGCCTGGTGATTCGTGACCTCCCTTTGCTGGCCAGTAGCTTCCGTTCCGAGCAAACCCTCTCCGATTACCTGAAAAGCCAGAACGTCATGGGCATCGCCGATATCGACACGCGCCGCCTGACGCGCATTCTGCGCGACAAAGGCGCCCAGAACGGGGCCATTCTGGCGGGCGCTGAGGCTGAAGGTGGCGACGCCGTGGCGCGGGCGTTGTCAGCGGCGAAGGCGTTTCCGGGGCTGAAGGGCATGGACCTGGCCAAAGAGGTGTCGTGTAAAGAAGCCTACGAATGGTCGGAAGGCGAATGGACCCTGGGTGAAGGCTACGCCGATGCGACCCAGGGCGAGCGCCCCTACCACGTGGTGGCCTACGATTACGGGGTGAAGTTCAACATCCTGCGCATGCTGGCCGCGCGGGGCTGTCGCCTGACGGTGGTGCCCGCGCAGACGCCCGCCGCCGAGGTGATGGCGCTGAACCCGGATGGCGTCTTCCTGGCCAACGGCCCCGGCGACCCCGAGCCCTGCGATTACGCGATTAAAGCCATTCAGGACGTGCTGGAAACCGACACGCCGGTGTTCGGCATCTGCCTGGGGCACCAGCTGCTGGCACTGGCCTCGGGGGCGAAAACCGTCAAGATGAGCCACGGCCATCACGGTGCCAACCACCCGGTGCAGGATCTGGATAGCGGCACGGTAATGATCACCAGTCAGAACCACGGTTTCGCAGCGGATGAAGCGACGCTGCCGGACAACGTTCGTGCCACGCACCGCTCGCTGTTCGACGGCACCCTGCAGGGCATTGAGCGCACCGACCGGCCGGCGTTCAGCTTCCAGGGGCACCCGGAAGCCAGCCCCGGCCCGCGCGATGTGGCGCCGCTATTCGACCGCTTTATCGCCATGATGCAGGCGCGCCGCTAACGCCGATTGCCGCATCGCCGAATGTTTCGCTCATTGTCACTTTTTCAGCGGGAACCGTTATGCCCAAGCGTACCGACATCAACAGCATTCTCATCATTGGCGCTGGCCCGATCGTGATCGGCCAGGCCTGCGAGTTCGACTACTCCGGCGCCCAGGCGTGTAAAGCGCTTCGCGAAGAGGGCTTCCGGGTCATTTTGGTCAACTCCAACCCGGCCACCATCATGACCGACCCGGCCATGGCCGATGCCACCTACATCGAGCCGATTACCTGGCAGGCGGTCGAGAAAATTATCGAAGTCGAAAAGCCTGACGCCATTCTGCCCACCATGGGCGGCCAGACCGCGCTGAACTGCGCGCTGGATCTGGAAAAGCATGGCGTGCTGGCCAAGTACGGCGTCGAGATGATCGGCGCCAACGCCGATGCCATCAATATGGCCGAAGACCGTGATCTGTTCGACCAGGCCATGAAGCGCATCGGCCTTGAGTGCCCGAAGGCCAAGGTCGCGCATACCATGGATGAAGCCTGGGAAATCCAGGCGGAACTGGGCTTCCCGACGATCATTCGGCCTTCCTATACCATGGGCGGCTCCGGCGGCGGCGTGGCGTACAACAAGGAAGAGTTCGAGGAAATCTGTACCCGCGGTTTCGAGCTTTCCAACAACCACGAGCTGCTCATCGACGAGTCGCTGCTGGGTTGGAAAGAGTACGAAATGGAAGTTGTGCGCGACAAGAACGACAACTGCATCATCGTCTGCGCAATCGAGAACTTCGACCCCATGGGCGTGCACACCGGTGACTCGATCACCGTGGCCCCGGCGCAAACGCTGACCGACAAAGAATACCAGATCATGCGTGACGCCAGCCTCGCGGTGCTGCGCGAGATCGGTGTGGAAACCGGCGGCTCCAACGTGCAGTTCGGCATGGATCCCCAGACCGGACGCCTGGTGGTGATCGAGATGAACCCGCGGGTGTCGCGTTCCTCGGCGCTGGCCTCCAAGGCCACCGGCTTCCCGATCGCCAAGATCGCCGCCAAGCTGGCGGTGGGTTATACCCTCGATGAGCTGCAGAACGATATTACCGGTGGCCGTACGCCCGCGTCGTTCGAGCCATCCATCGACTACGTAGTCACCAAGATTCCGCGTTTCACCTTCGAGAAATTCCCCCAGGCCAACGACCGCCTGACCACCCAGATGAAGTCGGTGGGCGAAGTGATGGCGATCGGCCGGACCTTCCAGGAATCGCTACAGAAAGCCCTGCGCGGCATGGAAACCGGCAACGACGGCCTCGACCCGATCATCACCGACTTCACGCCCGACAACATGGCGATTATCCAGGGCGAGCTCCAGGCCGCCGGTGCCGAGCGTATTTTCTACGTGGCTGACGCCATGCGCGCGGGCATGAGTGTCGATGACGTCTTTGCCCTGACCAATATCGACCGCTGGTTCCTGGTCCAGTTGGAAGACCTGGTATTGACCGAAGCCGCGGTGGCTAAGCGCTCGTTGAGTGAATTCTCTGCCCGTGAGCTTTTCCAGCTTAAGCGCAAAGGCTTTTCCGACGCCCGCCTCGCCCGGCTGCTCGGCGTGGCGGAAAAAGAGTTTCGTAAAACGCGCCAGGCGGCGGGTATCCGTCCGGTCTATAAGCGCGTGGATACCTGTGCGGCGGAGTTCGCCTCGGATACCGCTTACATGTACTCCACCTACGAAGAAGAGTGCGAGGCGGAGGTCTCCAATCGTCAGAAGATCATGGTGCTGGGTGGTGGCCCCAACCGGATTGGCCAGGGTATCGAGTTCGATTACTGCTGTGTGCACGCGGCGTTTGCGATGCACGACGACGGCTATGAAACCATCATGGTCAACTGCAACCCCGAGACGGTTTCCACCGACTACGACACCTCCGACCGGCTCTACTTCGAGCCGGTGACCCTGGAAGACGTGCTGGAGATCGCCGATAAAGAGAAGCCGGCGGGTGTGATCGTCCAGTTCGGCGGCCAGACGCCGCTCAAGCTGGCCCGGGAGCTCGAAGCAGCGGGCGTGCCGATTATTGGCACCACCCCCGACGCCATCGACCGCGCCGAAGACCGCGAGCGTTTCCAGCAGATGATCGACAAGCTCGGCCTCAAGCAGCCGCCCAACGCCACGGCGCGCAGCTTTGATGAAGCCTTTGCCAAGGCCGAAGTCATCGGCTACCCCCTGGTGGTACGGCCAAGCTACGTGCTCGGTGGCCGGGCCATGGAGATCGTCTACGACGCCTCCGAGCTTGAGAACTACATGACCAACGCGGTGAAGGTCTCCAACGATTCGCCGGTACTGCTGGATCACTTCCTGAGCGCGGCGGTGGAGATCGATATCGACGCGGTCTCCGACGGCCAGCAGGTGGTGATCGGCGGCATCATGCAGCACGTCGAGCAGGCAGGCGTGCACTCCGGTGACTCGGCCTGTTCGCTGCCGCCTTACTCGCTGCCCGCCGACGTCCAGGACGAGATGCGCGAGCAGGTCAAGAAGATGGCCGTGGAGCTGGGCGTCAAAGGCCTGATGAACGTGCAGCTTGCCTGGCAGGACGGCGAGATCTACGTGATCGAGGTCAACCCGCGTGCCTCGCGTACCGTGCCGTTCGTCTCCAAGTGCATCGGTACGTCGCTGGCCCAGATTGCCGCGCGCTGCATGGCGGGCAAGACCCTGGCCGAACAGGGCTTCGAGCGCGAAATCGTGCCGCACTTCTATAGCGTCAAGGAAGCGGTGTTCCCGTTCAACAAGTTCCAGGGCGTGGACCCGATCCTGTCGCCGGAAATGAAGTCCACCGGCGAAGTGATGGGCTCGGGCGACACCTTTGCCGAGGCGTTCTTCAAGGCGCAGCTCGGCGCGGGCGAGGCGATTCCTGCCTTGACCGGCGAGCGCAAAGCGTTTCTCTCGGTGCGCGAACCGGACAAGCAGGGGATTATCGAAGTGGCCCGTTCTCTGCTAACATTGGGCTTTACTCTTTGTGCAACGCGTGGCACGGCAGCGGCTCTCGAAGCGGCTGGCCTGGCAGTGGAGCACGTCAACAAAGTCTACGAAGGTCGTCCCCATATCGTCGATCTGCTCAAGAACGACGAAATTGCCTACATTGTGAACACCACCGAGGGTCGTCAGGCCATTAACGACTCCTCGGTTATTCGCCGTACTGCTCTCGCGCGCAAGGTGCCCTATGCGACCACCTTGGCGGGCGCTAATGCTGTTTGCATGGCGCTTGAGTACGGTAGGGAGATTACGGTGCGGCGCCTTCAGGATCTGCATGCAGGAGCTAGTCAATGAATAAGGTCCCGATGACGGTAGCGGGCGAAAAAAGTCTTCGCGATGAACTGAATCAGCTCAAGGGTGAAGCTCGCCCCCAGGTGATTGCGGCTATCGCTGAAGCGCGTGAGCACGGCGACCTTAAGGAAAATGCCGAATATCATGCCGCGCGTGAACAGCAGGGGTTTATCGAAGGGCGTATCCAGGAGATCGAAAGCAAGCTCTCGGGTGCCCAGGTGATCGATGTCACCAAGCTGCCCAAGACCGGTAAGGTGATCTTTGGCGTGACCGTATCGCTGCTTAATCTGGATACGGACGCTCGGGTCACTTACCGCATCGTTGGTGAAGACGAGGCGGACATCAAGTCAGGGCGTATTTCCGTCACTTCGCCCATTGCCCGCGCGCTGATCGGCAAGGAAGAAGGTGATGTGGTGGGCGTCAAGACGCCGGGCGGCGACGTCGAGTACGAAATCGAGAGCGTCGAACACCTGTAGGCATCGCGGCGAAGGGCGGCTAGCCGTCTTTTTCGGCGGCATGGCCAAAAAAAGCCCGCGACACAACGTCGCGGGCTTTGACGATCAGGCGCGGTGGCTGAGTTAAACGCTCAGCGACGGCCGTGATGGTTTTCGAAGCGCTTGATGTTGGACAGCTTGGGATTGCCCTTCGGATTCGGACGGTAGAGCAGCGCCGTCTTGCCGATGGACTGCACCAGTTCCGCCTGGCTGTCGTTGATCAGTTCTTCAAGCATGGCGGTGCGGTCGTCGCGCTCGGGCAGTGCGAGCTTCACTTTAATGAGCTCGTGGTCGTTGAGTGCCCGGCCGAGTTCGGCGAGTAAATTGTCGGAAACGCCATTTTCGGACACGGTGACCACCGGGTTGAGGTAGTGGCCAATGCTGCGAAATGCTTTCTTTTGTGCCTGTGACAAGCTCATGGTATCTTGCGGTATCCCAGTTTGCGCTTAACGTTCCATCTTACGGTGAAACGTCACCGAGTGAAAGCCATCGTGTGAAAGCGCCCATCGCTCCTTCAATGTTAGATGTTCATGCAGCAAACGCCTCCGGGCCGAAAACGGCCATCAAGTAAAACCAGCGCAAGCTGGATGAAAGAGCATTTTGACGATCAGTATGTCAAACAGAGCTGGCAGGACGGTTATCGCTCGCGGGCGAGCTACAAACTGCTGGAAATCGACGACAAGGACAAGCTGCTGCGTCCTGGCATGACGATCATCGATCTGGGCGCGGCGCCGGGCGGCTGGAGCCAGATTGCCGCCGAGAAAGTGGGCTCGCAGGGCCGGGTGATTGCGTCCGACATTCTGGAGATGGACAGCCTTGCGGATGTGACCTTCATTCAGGGTGACTTCACGGAAGAAACGGTCCTCAATGCCATCCTCGAGCGTCTGGAAAATCGCCCTGTCGACCTTGTGATGTCGGACATGGCCCCCAATATGAGTGGTATGGCGGCGATTGACCAGCCGCAAGCCATGTATCTGGTGGAGCTGGCCCTCGAGCTTGCCCGGGAAACGCTATCGCCGGGTGGTAATCTGCTGGTAAAGGTATTCCAGGGTGAAGGCTTCGACAGCTATCTGAAAGAGCTGCGTACAAGTTTCAAGCGGGTGGTGACGCGCAAGCCAGGGGCTTCACGAGCACGCTCGCGGGAAGTGTATCTATTGGCAGAGGGGTTTCGGAGTTCGTGACCTCTCGACGGCTTATCGCCAGGATTTATCATCGCGATAGCCAGACAGGCAGTTGCAAAGTGTGTCACATTGGGCCAGTAGGCGAACGTGGCACAGATGGCCCAAGACGCCAGGCGTCTTGGCAATGGTTGAACGCTTGAGGCTGATGTAAGGTCTCACTATCAGGGTTTAACTGACAGATTCTTGTAATGAGGGTAGCCCCTTGAATGATATGGCAAAGAACCTGATTCTGTGGTTGGTCATCGCGGCCGTGCTACTGACAGTGTTCAATAATTTCAGCACCGAAAGTGCTCCTGAATCAATGAACTACACCCAGTTCGTTGAGCAGGTGCAGGAACAACAGGTACGCAACGTCACCATCGATGGCTACACCATCAATGGTGAGCGTACGGACGGTTCGCAGTTCCGGACGATTCGCCCCGCAGCAGAAGATCCCAAGCTGATGGATGATCTGCTGAGCAATGACGTGACGGTCATCGGCAAGGAACCCGAGCAGCAAAGCATCTGGACGCGCCTGCTGATCGCCAGCTTCCCGATTCTGCTGATCTTGGCTATCTTCATGTTCTTCATGCGTCAGATGCAGGGCGGTGCCGGCGGTGGCAAGGGCGGCCCGATGAGCTTTGGTAAGTCCAAGGCGAAGCTGCTGTCGCAGGACCAGATCAAGACCACCTTTGCGGATGTCGCAGGCTGCGATGAAGCCAAGGAAGAAGTCGAGGAACTGGTCGACTTCCTGCGTGACCCCACCAAATTCCAGCGCCTGGGCGGTACCATCCCCCGTGGCGTTTTGATGGTGGGCCCGCCGGGTACCGGTAAGACGCTGCTGGCCAAATCCATTGCCGGTGAAGCCAAGGTGCCGTTTTTCTCGATATCCGGTTCGGATTTCGTGGAGATGTTCGTTGGCGTGGGCGCCTCGCGCGTTCGCGATATGTTCGAGCAGGCCAAGAAGCAGGCGCCGTGTATCATCTTTATCGATGAGATCGACGCCGTGGGCCGTTCGCGCGGCGCCGGCATGGGTGGCGGTAACGACGAGCGCGAACAGACGCTCAACCAGTTGCTGGTCGAGATGGACGGCTTCGAGGCCAACGAAGGCGTCATCGTGATTGCCGCGACCAACCGCCCCGACGTGCTCGACCCGGCGCTGCTGCGTCCTGGTCGTTTTGACCGCCAGGTCACCGTCGGCCTGCCGGACATCCGTGGCCGTGAGCATATTCTGGGCGTCCATCTGCGCAAGGTGCCGCTGGGTGACGACGTTAAACCGCAGATTATTGCCCGCGGTACGCCGGGCTTCTCCGGTGCCGATCTGGCCAACCTGGTCAACGAAGCCGCTTTGTTCGCCGCTCGCCGTAACAAGCGACTGGTCAGCATGGAAGAGCTGGATCTGGCCAAGGACAAGATCATGATGGGCGCCGAGCGCAAATCCATGGTCATGACCGACAAAGAAAAGCTCAATACGGCGTATCACGAGTCGGGTCACGCTATCATCGGTCTGGTTGCCCCGGATCATGACCCGGTCTACAAGGTGACGATCATTCCGCGTGGCCGCGCGCTGGGTGTCACCATGTTCCTGCCGGAAGAAGACCGCTACAGCCTGTCTCGCCAGCAGATTCTCAGTCAGATCTGCTCGCTGTTCGGTGGCCGTATCGCTGAAGAGATGACGCTTGGCCCCAACGGTGTAACCACCGGGGCGTCCAACGATATCAAGCGCGCCACTGAGCTTGCTCACAACATGGTCGCCAAGTGGGGGCTCTCCGACGAGATGGGTCCGATCATGTACGACGAGGACGAGTCTCACCAGTTCCTCGGCGGGCCGGGTCAGGGCGGCTCGAAGATGAAGTCGGGCGAAACCACCACGCGTCTCGATAAAGAAGTGCGCAAGATTATCGATGATTGCTACGAGCAGGCGCGCCAGATCCTAACCGACAACCGCGACAAGCTGGATGCCATGGCGGAAGCGTTGATGAAGTATGAAACCATCGATGCCGACCAGCTCAAGGACATCATGGATGGCCGCGAGCCGCGTCCGCCGGAAGGCTGGAACGATGGCGATTCCTCGGGTGGCGGCACCCCGGTGGGTGATGATCAGCCTGCCGCCTCGCCCAGCGATACTCGCGATAGCGACGCGTCAGGCGACGACGGTGATGCAGACGATGAAGAGCCGCGCCGCCGGCCTTCAGACCCGTTGGGCGGTCCTGCAGGCTCGTAACGCAGCGCCCGGCCATTCGGCTGTCGATAAGGCGTCCCCAAAAGGGACGCCTTTTTGTTATGCTGTGCGGCTACAACAGCGATACGTTTTTTCGACCAGGCGACAGCATGACTTTTACCGCACGTCCTACCCCTTCGGCTCCGGTGACCCCGACCTCTGCGCAGCTTCGCTGCGGGCGGCACTTGCTCGATCTATCCTTTCCCCGCGTCATGGGCGTATTGAACGTAACGCCTGACTCCTTTTCGGACGGCGGCCAGCACGTGGCCATCGACGATGCGCTGCGGCGTGCGGAGCAGATGATCGCGGAAGGCGCTTCCATCATCGATGTGGGCGGTGAATCGACGCGCCCCGGGGCGTCGCCGGTCGCCGAGCAGCAGGAGCTTGACCGTGTCGCCCCGGTGATTGAAGGCCTGGTGCGCGAACTCGACGCCCTGGTCTCGGTGGACACCAGCTGCCCGGCGGTGATGCGTGAGGCAAGCAGTCTGGGGGCAGGCATGATCAATGACGTGCGTTCGCTCGAGCGTGAAGGGGCGCTGGCCGCCGCCACGGCGAGCGGCCTGCCGGTATGTCTGATGCATCGCCAAGGCGAGCCTCAGCACATGCAGCAGGCGCCCGCCTACGCGCAGCCCATTGAGGAGGCGGTGGTCGAGTATCTGGCCGCGCGTATTGGCGAGTGCGAAGCCGCGGGGCTGCGTCGCCATCGACTGCTGGTGGACCCCGGCTTTGGGTTTGGCAAAACCGTTGAGCATAACCTGCGTTTGCTTAACCAGATGGCCGTGCTCCAGTCGCTTGACCTGCCGGTGCTGGTTGGCATGTCGCGCAAGAGCATGATCGGTAAAGTATTGGGGCGCTCGGTTGACGAGCGACTTCCCGGTGGCCTGGCGCTGGCGGCCATGGCCGTCGAGCGGGGCGCCGGCATTGTGCGCGTTCATGATGTGGGGCCAACGGTGGACGCCGTCAATATGGCGTGGGCCGTACTCCAGGAAGGCTGCGAGCCCACTACCCATAAGGAGAATAATGCATGACCAGACGCTATTTTGGCACCGACGGTATTCGTGGAACGGTCGGTCAGCCGCCGATTACCGCTGACTTTATGCTTAAGCTGGGGTGGGCGGCGGGACAGGTGCTGCGCCGCGCAAAAGGTCGCACGCGGGTCTTGATCGGCAAGGATACGCGTATCTCGGGCTACATGTTCGAGTCGGCCCTGGAGTCGGGGCTCTCGGCGGCAGGCGCCGACGTGGCATTGCTGGGGCCGATGCCGACGCCTGGGATTGCCTATCTGACGCGCACCTTTCGCGCCGATGCAGGCATTGTGATCTCGGCCTCGCACAATCCCTTCGAGGACAACGGGATCAAGTTTTTCTCGGCCGAAGGCAAGAAGCTGGCTGATGACATCGAAGACCGTATCGAGACCATGCTGGATGCACCGCTGACCACCGCGGATGCGGCCCAACTGGGCAAGGCCATGCGAATCGACGATGCGGCCGGGCGCTATATCGAGTTCTGCAAATCGACCCTGCCTGACCGTCTCAGCCTGCATGGCCTGACCATCGTGCTCGACTGCGCCCACGGTGCCACTTACCACATCGCGCCGAGCGTCTTCCGCGAGTTGGGCGCCGAAGTGAGTGTCATCGGCGGCTCGCCTGACGGCCTGAATATCAATCATCAGGTGGGGTCGACGCACCCTGCGGCACTGCGCGCGGCGGTGATTCAGCAGGGCGCCGACCTGGGGATTGCGTTTGACGGTGACGGCGACCGGGTGTTGCTGGTCGATTCGGACGGCCGTGAAGTGGACGGCGACGACATCCTTTACCTGATCGCCCGGGATCGCCACGCGCGCGGTCTGCTGGAAGGCGGTGTAGTCGGCACGCTGATGAGCAATTTTGGCCTGGCCATGGCGCTCGAAAAAATGGGCATCCCGTTCGAGCGTGCCAAGGTCGGTGACCGTTACGTGATGGAGCGTATGGCGGCCAACCAGTGGGAACTGGGCGGCGAATCCTCAGGACATATCGTGTGCAGCCATGTGCAGACCACTGGCGACGGCATCGTCTCGGCACTCCAGGTGCTCGCCTTGATGATGCGTGAGCAGCAGCCGCTGCCCGCGCTGCTGAGAGGCCTTGAGAAAGTCCCGCAGTCGCTGGTCAATGTCAGATTGCCCGCCGGTGCCAATGCCAAGGAGGTAATGGCATCGGAGCCGCTGCAGCAGGCGGTCAGCGCACTCGAAAGCGAGCTGGGTGATGAAGGACGGGTCCTGCTCAGGGCGTCAGGCACCGAACCGCTGATCCGCGTGATGGTCGAAGGTCGCGCGCACCTTGACGTTGATCAGCTGGCCAGCCGACTGGCCGAGCAGGTCAAGGCACTGCTTAAATAGCGCGGGTGTGCCGATAACAGCGGTTGTCTTGACAAGTCCGCTCCTATACCATTTCGCTCCACCTTGAGTGAGGAGAGTCCATGCGTAGGCCCTTAATCGCCGGTAACTGGAAAATGAACGGTTCGGCGGCGCTGGTTGAAGCATTCGGCAAGGCATTCGCCGACGCGCAGCTGCCGGCAAACGTTGATATGGTCGTGATTCCGCCATTTCCCTATCTGGATGCGGCGCGGCATGCCTTCAAGAACACCCCGCTACGGCTCGGTGCGCAGACGCTCAATCCATTGCACTCAGGGGCGCACACCGGCGAGGTGAGCGGTCGCATGCTCAAGGAGTTTGACGTGGCCTACGCCCTCGTCGGTCACTCGGAGCGGCGTCAGCTGTATCGGGAAACCGATGAGCAGGTGTTTGAACGCCTGATGGCCGCGCTTGACGTGGGGCTTACGCCGATCCTGTGCGTAGGCGAGACTCTTGAGGAGCGTGATGCGGGGCATACCATGGACGTGGTGCTGCGCCAGGTGGGGCATGTCATGGCGCGCCTGGAAACCGCACAGCGCAGCGAAGTGGTTATTGCCTATGAACCTGTATGGGCCATCGGGACGGGGCGAACTGCCACGCCCGAGCAGGCTCAGGACGTCATGGCGGGCATTCGTGCCTACCAGGCGTCCTTCGATACCTCGCTTGCCGAGCAGCTCAGACTGCTTTACGGCGGCAGCATGAATGCAAACAACGCGGCTGAGCTTCTTGCGCAGCCGGACATCGACGGCGGTTTAGTGGGCGGTGCTTCGCTCAAAACCGACGATTTCTACGCCATTTGTCAGTCAGCAGGATAACGCCATGCAAGTTGCAATTCTTATGGTCCATGTGGTGATTGCGATCGCCCTGGTTGTGCTCATCCTGCTTCAGCAGGGTAAAGGTGCCGATGCAGGCGCTGCCTTTGGCGGCGGCGCGTCGCAGACGGTGTTTGGGTCACGCGGTAGCGGTAACTTTCTGTCGCGTTTCACGGCCATTCTGGCCGCAGGGTTTTTTGTCACCTCCATGGCGCTGGCGTACTTCGCCACCCAGGCCGGACAAGCACCGGAAGAGGGTATTCCCGATGCCAATCTCATCGAGCAGCAGCAAAGTGCACCAACGCTTGACGAGGGCGATGAAAGTGAGGATAATACTGCGCCAGTGCTAGAGGAAAGCAGCGAGTAACTGCTTGATTTTGCTTTCTCGAGCCTCCCCCGATGCCGAAGTGGTGGAATTGGTAGACACGCTATCTTGAGGGGGTAGTGACCTTACGGTCGTGCGGGTTCAAGTCCCGCCTTCGGCACCATCTGATGCGCTGGTTCGCCAGTTCCCCAGAAGCAGTATGTACTAAGCGCGAACGAGGCTGCTTTCTCGATGCCGTCGTCGGCTAAGCGATGCGACGCAGGCGATGCAAGAAGCAGTGGCCGCGCTGGTTAAGGTGAAAGACGGCTTGACGAAACAAGGTCAAACGTCTATTATCTGCGACCTAGATTGATGCGGGGTGGAGCAGTCTGGTAGCTCGTCGGGCTCATAACCCGAAGGTCATCGGTTCAAATCCGGTCCCCGCTACCACTTTCTGGCGATAAGTAAGTATGTGCGATGGTTTCGCGAAGCAGGAAACGACGCCATCACTTATAGGGGATTCCCTTTGCTTAGCGCCGAGATAGTGTGACAGGTTTCTTTCGAAAAGCCCCTTCCTGTGAAGGGGCTTTTTGTTAGCGGCTTTTCGTTAACAAGCGTGTCTCAAGGGCGGACGCCCATCGGCTTGCCGGAGACACATTTCCGGGTAACGCCAATCAGCCACCTAGCTTTTCATATGTCTCCTGGCCAGGTGCCTGATGCAACGGCTATAGGAGCAATGTCTGTGGCCACAAAACATGCGGCGCTGCACGCGCTGATCGAACCTGTTGTCGCTGCCATGGGCTTTGAACTGTGGGGCATCGACCATCTATCGCAGGGTAAGCAATCGCGCTTGGTCATCTATATTGAGCGCGACAGCGGTGTGAATGTTGAAGACTGCGCCGATATCAGCCGCCAAGTCAGTGCGATTCTTGATGTCGAAGATCCCATTCCCGGCGAATACCGCCTGGAAGTATCTTCGCCGGGCATGGCGCGCCCGCTCTATACCCTGGATCATTTTTCCCGTTTTCAAGGACACCATGTCGCGCTCAAACTGCGCGCCCCTTTTGACGGGCGGCGCAAGTTTCAGGGATTGCTGGCAGGCGTCGAGGGCGACGAAATACTGCTGCAGATAGACGGCGAGGAGTATTGCTTTCCGATTGAAGGCATTGATTCTGCGCATATTGTACCGCAGTTCGACGATTAACCGGGTGGCGTGGTGGCCGGCAGGCAGCTGGCACGATGCACATAAGGACAGGTTTTCTGGCGAGGCAAACGCATGAGTAAAGAAATTTTAATGGTCGTTGACGCGATCTCTAACGAAAAAGGTGTTCCCCGCGACGTTATTTTCGAAGCGGTGGAAGCTGCTCTTGCGAGCGCGTCACGCAAGCGTTTCGACAATCAAGAAGCCAACGTGCGGGTACATATCGACCGCCGCACGGGGGATTACGAGACGTTCCGCTACTGGACGGTGGTTGAGGACGACGAGTTCGAAACGCCGGATTACGAAATCAAGGAAACCATTGCCGAGCAGCGCGATCCGCCGCTTAAGCTTGGCGACGTGGTCGAACAGAAAATCGAGAATGCCGTGTTCGGTCGTATTGCGGCGCAAACGGCCAAGCAGGTCATCGTGCAAAAAGTGCGCGAGGCCGAGCGTGCCGAAGTGGTACGTCAGTACGCCGACCGTGAAGGTGAGCTGGTCGCAGGCATCGTCAAGAAGACCACGCGCGACGGCTTGATCATTGATCTGGGCGACAACGCCGAAGCCTTCCTGCCGCGCAACGAAATGATCCACGGCGAGCGCTACCGCATGAACGAGCGCGTTCGCGCGCTGCTGGTCAAGGTTGACCCCGACGCGCGCGGCGCCCAGCTGCAGCTGTCGCGTACCTGCCCCGAGCTGATTATCGAGCTCTTCAAAATCGAAGTGCCGGAAATCGCCGAGCAACTGATCGAAATCAAAGGGGCCGCACGGGATCCTGGTTCACGGGCTAAAATTGCCGTGAAAACCAACGACCGTCGCATTGACCCGGTAGGTGCCTGTGTCGGGATGCGCGGGTCGCGCGTGCAGGCCGTGTCGACGGAGCTGCAAAATGAGCGTGTCGATATCGTCCTGTGGGATGACAATCCGGCTCAGCTGGTGATCAATGCCATGGCGCCGGCCGATGTGGCGTCTATCCTTGTCGACGAGGATGCCCACGCAATGGACGTCGCCGTTGCCCAGGACAACCTGGCGCAGGCGATTGGCCGTAGCGGCCAGAACGTGCGCCTGGCCTCTGATCTGACCGGCTGGCGGATTAACGTCATGACCGAAGACGAAGCGGAAGCCAAGCGCGATCAGGAAATTGATAGCCTGGTTGACTCCTTCGTGCATCATCTTCAGGTCGACGACGATGTCGCCCGCCTGTTAGTGGAAGAAGGGTTCACGACCCTTGAAGAAGTCGCCTACGTGCCGCTGGAAGAAATGCTCGAAATCGAAGAGTTCGACGAGGATTTGGTGGAAGAGCTACGCGCACGGGCGAAAGACGAGCTACTGACGATGGCCATTGCCTCGGAAGAAGCGCTAGACGGTGCCCAGCCAGCAGATGACCTGCTGGCGATGGACGGTATGGAGCGCCATCTCGCCTTCATCCTCGCCAGCCGCGGCATTGTCACCATGGAAGATCTCGCCGAGCAGTCTGTCGACGATCTGGTCGATATCGAGGAGTTGGACGAAGCGCGCGCAGCGGCATTGATCATGACTGCCCGTGCGCCCTGGTTTGAAGACGATGACGCGTCGGATTCGAACACACAGTAAACAGGTCACGGGCTGAGGAGGGTCAATATGTCAGATATGACAGTTAAAGATTTCGCAGTAAAGGTGGGCCGCGATGTGCCCCGCCTACTAGAGCAGATGAAAGAGGCAGGCTTGCAGCACGCTTCGGAAAACGATGCGGTATCCGAGGAAGATAAGCGCAAGCTGCTTAATTTTCTGAAGAAAAGCCACGGTGGCGATGAAGTCGAGCCAAGCAAAGACCGTATTACCCTGACACGCAAGACGCGCAGCCGAATTAAAACCGGCGAGCGTGGTAAAACGATCGATGTTCAGGTGCGTAAAAAGAAAACCTACGTCAAGCGTAGCGAAGAAGACAAGCCGAAAGCAGCCGAACCCAAGCACACGGGTCCGCGTCAGCTAGTCGGTGATATGGCCGAAGCCGAAGCTGAAAGTAAGGCGCGCGAAGCCCGTGAAGCTGAGGAAAAAGCGGCAGCTGAAAAAGCCAAGGTGGCTGAAGAATCAGCGCGCAAAGAGGCTGAGAAACAGGCTGAAACAGCGGCGCCAAAAGCGCCTGCTGTTGATGTGCCCGAGCTTCAAATCGACGACACGCCGTCCAACGACGATATGCCGCCAGCGCCACCGAAAGAAGGCCGCTCTGACCGTCGTACTGCGCCACCCAAGAAAGCCGCGGCGAAAAATAAAGGTCGTCGTGACGAAGAGGATCGCGGTGATCGTGAAGAGCGCAAGCGCGGCGGCGGCAAGAAAGCCAAGCGTGCCGAGCGCCGCGGTGGCCGTCGTGGTGGCGGTGCCAGCGGTGGCAACGGCAAGCACGGCTTCCAGAAGCCGACCCAGCCGATCGTTCGCGAAGTCTCGATCCCCGAGTCGATCAGCGTGGCGGAACTGGCCGACAAGATGTCGATCAAGGCCAACGAAGTCATTAAGGCCATGTTCAACATGGGCGCGGCGGTGACGATCAACCAGACCATCGATCAGGATACCGCGGCGATCGTCGTGGAAGAGATGGGTCACAAGGTCAAGCTGGTGAAGGATGACGCGTTGGAAACGGAAATGCTCGAGGGCATCTCCTACGAAGGCGACGAAATCACCCGTTCACCGGTGGTGACCGTCATGGGTCACGTCGACCACGGTAAGACGTCGCTGCTCGATTATATCCGCAAGGCCAAGGTCGCGACCGGCGAAGCGGGTGGTATTACCCAGCATATCGGTGCCTACCATGTGGAAGACGAGCATGGCGGCGTGACGTTCCTGGACACACCAGGCCACGCGGCGTTCACCGCCATGCGTGCCCGCGGTGCCCAGGCAACCGACGTTGTTATCCTGGTCGTTGCGGCGGATGACGGTGTGATGCCCCAGACGGTTGAGGCGATCGAGCACTCCAAAGCGGCAGGCGTGCCGATGGTGGTGGCGGTCAACAAGATCGACAAAGAGGGTGCTGACTTCGACCGCATTCGTAACGAGCTCTCGCAGCACGGCGTGATCTCAGAAGAGTGGGGCGGCGATACCCAGTTCGTCCACGTGTCTGCCAAAACCGGCGATGGCATTGAGGAACTGTTGGAAGCCATCCAGCTGGTCTCGGAAGTGCTTGAACTTAAAGCAGTACCGGAAGCGCCGGGCAAAGGCGTGGTGGTTGAATCGCGCTTGGATAAAGGTCGTGGCCCCGTGGCAACTGTACTGGTGCAGAACGGTACCCTCAAGAAAGGCGATATCGTCTTGGCCGGCCTGCACTACGGCCGTGTGCGTGCGCTGACCAACGAACTTGCCAAGCAAGTGGACGAGGTTGGCCCGGCCATGCCGGTCGAGATCCAGGGCCTGGACGGTACGCCGGACGCCGGTGACGACTTCATGGTGGTTGCCGACGAGAAGAAAGCCCGCGAAGTGGCCAACTTCCGTCAAGGCAAGTACCGCGAAGTGCGCCTGGCGCGTCAGCAAAAGGCCAAACTGGAGAACATGTTCAGCCAGATGGGCCAAGACGAAGTGGCCAAGGTCAACATCGTATTGAAAGTCGACGTCCAGGGCTCTCTGGAAGCCATCAAGGGCGCATTGGAAGAGCTCTCCACCGACGAAGTCGAAGTGGCGGTTGTGTCTTCGGGTGTGGGCGGTATCACCGGTACCGATGCCAACCTGGCGCTCGCCTCCGAGGCGATCGTGGTCGGCTTTAACGTGCGTGCCGACGCCGCCGCCCGCGAGATTATCGAGCGTGAAGGCCTGGATCTGCGCTACTACAGCGTCATCTACCAGCTGATCGACGAGGTCAAACAGGCGATGAGCGGTATGCTTGCGCCCGAGTGGAAAGAGGAAATCGTCGGTATTGCCGAAGTGCGCGACGTCTTCCGTGCGCCGAAGATCGGCGCGATCGCTGGCTGTATGGTGGTCGAAGGCACCGTGCATCGGAACAAGAAGATTCGCGTGCTGCGCGATGACGTGGTGATCTACGAAGGCGAGCTCGAATCGCTGCGCCGCTATAAAGACGATGTTCAGGAAGTACGTAGCGGCGTCGAGTGTGGCATCGGTGTGAAGAACTACAACGATGTGCAGGTTGGCGACAAGATCGAAGTCTTTGACCAAGTGAAGGTCGAGCGCAGCCTCTAAGGCCGCGAGGAGCAATCATGCGCGAATTCAAGCGTACCGACCGAGTAGCCGACCAGCTCCAGAAGGAGCTGGCGGTGCTGATCCAGCGCGAAGTGAAAGACCCGCGTCTGGGCATGGTCACGGTCAGCGGGGCCACCGTCAGCCGTGACCTTGGTTACGCCGATATCTATGTCACCCTGCTGGGTGAGCAGGAGCCTGAGCGTATCAAGGAAAACCTGCAGGTCCTGAAGCGGGCCGCGGGTTTCCTGAGAAGCCAGATTGCCAAGCGCATCAAACTGCGTCACGTGCCGGAACTGCGCTTTCATTTTGACGAAAGCGTTGTGCGCGGTCAGCAGCTGTCTTCGTTGATCGAAGAAGCGGTGTCAACCGACCGCGCTCGCCAAGCCCAGGACGACGAGGGCGTTGACGAGCCAGGTGAGGAGACCCGCTAATGGCGCGTCGCCGTCGCGGCCTGCCGGTTAACGGCATTGTGTTGCTGGACAAGCCGAAAGGCCTGTCGAGCAACCATGCCCTGCAGCGGGTGCGTCGTCTGTTCGACGCGCAAAAAGCGGGGCATACCGGCACGCTGGACCCGATGGCAACTGGCCTGCTGCCGATCTGTCTGGGCGAAGCGACCAAGTTCTCCTCGCACCTGCTGGAAGCCGACAAGGTCTATCGCACCCGGGTCGAACTGGGCGTGATCACCGACACCGGCGATGCGGAAGGCGTGGCGGTTGAACGCCACGATGTCCCCGAGCTGACGGCTCAGGACGTCGAAACGGTGCTCGCGCGCTTTCGTGGTGACATCGATCAGGTGCCGCCGATGTACTCGGCACTCAAGCACCAGGGTAAAAAGCTCTACGAGCTTGCGCGCGAAGGTAAGCAGGTTGAGCGTGCAGCCCGTCGGGTAAGCGTGTATGATGCCCGCCTGCTGTCGTTTGAAGGCACCGCCTTCGAGCTGGAAGTCAGCTGTAGTAAAGGCACGTATATCCGCACTCTGGCCGAAGATATTGGTAAGGCACTGGGCTGTGGCGGTCACATCAGCCAGCTGAGAAGGATCAAGACCGGCCCTTTTGATGGCGATGCCATGTGGACGCTGGACGCCCTTGAAGCGCTGACCGACCAAGCGGCGCGGGAAGCCGAGCTGATGCCGGTCGATATGCTGGTCGATCACCTGCCGTCACTTGCGGTGGATGAATCAGCTTACGGGCGGCTGGCCCACGGCCAACCGGCCCGCCTGGCCATCGGTGACGCACTGCCGCCCGATGCGTTAGCAAGGCTTTATTACGCCGAGTCGTTCATTGGGCTCGGCGTGGTGAAAGGGAGCCAGGAAGTGGCCCCCAAGCGACTGTTAAGTACGGTCGCTATCTCGTAAAACGTTGCACGGATGCCGCGATTTGCGTGAAAATAGTGACTTGAGACTGCAAATATGCGTGGTCTCACCCATTCATTGTTAGGCATATTGCTTACTGGAGAGACAGATGGCATTAACCGCTGAAAAGAAGGCCGAAATCGTCAACGAATACGGCCGCGGCGAGAACGACACCGGATCACCTGAAGTGCAGGTTGCCCTGCTGAGCGCCAACATCAACGGCCTGCAGGACCACTTCAAAACCAACAAGCAGGATCACCACTCGCGTCGTGGTCTGATCCGCATGGTAAACCAGCGTCGTAAGCTGCTGGATTACCTGAAGCGTAAAGATTTCGAACGCTATCAGTCTCTGATTCAGCGCTTAGGTCTCCGCCGCTAAGTTATTGTTGGCGAAGGACGAAAAACGGGCAGCTCATCGCGAGCTGCCCGTTTTTTTGTTACTGGTAGCCCTATCGCGCGGCAACGCCTAGAATAGTGGCGAGTCAAAAAGACCAAACGAAAAGACAAGTAGCAATTAATGTTAAAGGAAGCCGCCGTGAATCCGGTCAAGAAAACGTTCCAATACGGTCGCAGCACCGTCACGCTAGAAACTGGGCGCATCGCTCGCCAAGCCACCGGCGCCGTTATGGTGACCATGGATGACACCGTTGTCCTGTGTACCGTCGTGGCCAGGAAAGAAGCGAACCCCAATCAACCCTTTTTCCCGCTCTCGGTGCACTACCAAGAGAAAACCTACGCGGTCGGCAAGATACCTGGCGGCTTCTTCAAGCGTGAAGGCCGTCCGACCGAGAAAGAAACGCTCACCTCGCGTTTGATCGACCGCCCGATCCGCCCGCTGTTTCCCAAGGGCTTCATGAACGAAGTGCAGATTATCTGTACCGTTCTGTCCACCGATCGCAATCACGATCCGGATGTGGCGGCGATGCTGGGTACTTCGGCGGCGCTGTCCATTTCGGGCGTCCCCTTCAGCGGCCCGATTGGCTGTGCCCGGGTTGGCTTTAACGAAGAGCAAGGCTACTTCCTGAACCCGACCGTCGAAGAGCTCAAGAGCTCAGAACTGGATATGGTGGTGGCCGGTACCGACAAAGCCGTTCTGATGGTGGAGTCGGAAGCCCAGGAACTGCTCGAAGACGAGATGCTCGGCGCCGTGCTCTTTGGCCACCAGGAAATGCAGGTCGCCATCAGCGCGATCAACGAACTGGTCGCTGAGGCCGGTAAACCGCGCTGGGATTGGCAGCCGCCCGAAGAAAACGTGGCGCTGAAAACCGCCATGGCCGAGGCGTTTGAAGCCAAGGTCGGCGAAGCCTACCGGATTACCGATAAAATGGCCCGTCAGGATGCGCTCTCCGCACTGAAAGACGACGCGGTTGCGCAGCTGGCCGCTGCTGAAGGCGAAGAGGCCGACGGCAAGTTTGCCAAGGATGACGTCAAGTCCGCGTTTGCCGGCCTCGAGAAGCGCGTCGTGCGCTCGCGGGTCATCAAAGGCGAGCCTCGCATCGACGGCCGCGACAATGCCACCGTGCGCCCGCTGGACATTGAAGTCGGCACCCTGCCGAAAACCCACGGCTCGGCCATCTTCACCCGCGGTGAGACCCAGGCGATCGCGATTGCCACCTTGGGGACGCTGCGCGATTCGCAGCTGATTGAGTCGCTTGAAGGCGAACGCAAAGACCGCTTCATGCTGCACTACAACTTCCCCCCCTACTGCGTAGGCGAAGCGGGCTTTTTCGGCGGGCCGAAGCGCCGTGAAATCGGCCATGGCCGCCTGGCTCGCCGGGGCGTGCAGGCCATGCTGCCGTCGGAAGATGCCTTCCCCTACACCATCCGGGTAGTGTCGGAAATTACCGAGTCCAACGGCTCGAGCTCGATGGCATCGGTGTGCGGTTCGTCCCTCGCGCTGATGGACGCCGGTGTGCCCTTGAAAGCGCCGGTTGCTGGTATTGCCATGGGGCTGGTCAAGGATGCGGACGGCTACGCCGTGCTGACCGATATCCTGGGTGACGAAGATCACCTGGGCGACATGGACTTCAAGGTGGCCGGCTCTGAAGAGGGTGTGACCGCCCTGCAGATGGACATCAAGATCGAAGGCATCAACGAAGAGATCATGGAAAAGGCGCTGCAGCAGGCCCACACCGCACGCCTGGGAATCCTCGAGCAGATGAATGCCGTGCTTGCCCAGAGCCGTACCGAGGTGTCGGATAACGCCCCGTCCATGGCGACCATCAAGATCGATCCGGACAAGATCCGTGACGTCATCGGTAAAGGCGGCGCCACCATTCGTAAAATCTGCGAAGACACTGGCGCGTCCATCGATCTGGACGACGACGGTACCGTGCGGATTTACGCGGAAGACAAGGCCGCCGCGAAAAAAGCCATTGATACCGTGCTGGCGATTACCGCCGAAGCGGAAATCGGCAAGCTGTATAAAGGCAAAGTGGTGCGCATTGCCGACTTCGGTGCCTTTGTGAACATCATGCCCGGCACCGATGGCCTGGTGCACATCTCGCAAATTATCCAGGAGCGGGTGAACAACGTCCGTGACTTCCTGAATGAAGGCGACGATGTCATCGTCAAGGTGCTGGATATCGACAATCGCAACCGCGTTAAGCTGTCGATGAAAGAAATCACCGAAGAAGAGAAAGCGGCATTCGAAGCGCAAGAGTTGGAAACCGAAGCGACGATTTAACCCGCCCTTTCGGCGTCTAACACCGCCCCCGTCGCCCATGGCGGCGGGGGCGGTGTCGTTTTTGCAGGGAGCAAGCGTAATGGAGCAGGTAGCAACGCCACGCTGGTGGGCCGTGGTGGCGGTGATGATGGGCATCTTTCTGCTCGTGACCGCCGAGCAATTGCCGATTGGTCTGCTGTCCCAGGTGGCCTCGAGCATGGGGGTGACCCCGGGGATGGCCGGGTTGATGGTCACCGTGCCGGGCGTCGTGGCGGCCTTTTCGGCACCGCTGCTACCCGTGGCCGTGGGGCGTCTGGACCGGCGTGTGATGCTGACGCTATTGATGGTCGTCATGGTGATCGGCAGTGTGCTGTCGGCGCTGGCGAGTAACATTGCGTTTTTGCTTGCTTCCCGTGTGTTGGTTGGCCTCAGCATTGGTGGATTTTGGGCGGTTGCAGGAAGTATTGCCCCGCGTTTAGTGCCCGAGGCGCAGGTCCCTAAAGCGATGACGCTGATTTTTGGTGGTGTTGCAGCCGCGTCAGTGCTGGGTGTTCCGCTGGGTACGCTGCTAGGTGACTTCAGCAACTGGCGAGTCGCCTTTGGGGCATTAGGCGGATTAAGTTTGCTAACTGCTTTGGCGCTATGGGTTTGGCTGCCACCGCTGCCTCCCCGAGAACCCGTGCGCCTGGCCATGCTTGCTGAGCAGTTTGCCAGTAAAGGTGTTCGTGTGGCGGTTATTGTCACCGGGCTGGTCGTCGTGGGGCACTTTGCCGCCTATACCTTTATCAGCCCCGTGCTTCAGGACATTAGCGGTATTGCCCAGCGCCATGTGGGCAGCTTACTGCTGCTTTACGGTGCTGCCGGGATTCTGGGCAATATTGCAGCCGGTATCTATGCAGGGCGGCATCCCTACCGTGCAGTGTTGGTGATTCCCTGTGTGTTGCTACTGGTCGTCGCTGTCTTTCCTTGGCTGGGTGTGACGCCTGCGAGTGGCGTGGCGTTGTTGATGGTGTGGGGCGCGGTGTTTGGCAGCGTGTCAGTCAGTATTCAAACCTGGATTCTGCGCACCGCCCCGAACACCGAGGCGGCTACCGCGCTGATGGCGTTTACTTTCAACCTGTCGATAGGGTTTGGGGCGATGGTCGGCGGGCGGATCGTCGACGGCACCAGCCTGCCGGTGGCGATGTGGGCCGCGTCAGGGCTGTTTTTGCTGGGTACACTGCTGGTGTTGCAAACGCCGTCGCGGATCGTCGGCGAGAAGCACCGCTAGGCGGTAAACAAAATGCCCCCGCCAATGGCGGGGGCATAGGTGCGTGCTGCGAGGCGTTATTTGCCTGTCGCCGTTAAGGACGCTCGATGGCCAGTGCGACGCCTTGGCCGCCGCCGATACACAGCGTCGCCAGGCCTTTCTTCGAATCGCGGGCGATCATCTCGTGGAGCAGCGTCACGAACACACGGCAGCCGGAGGCTCCGATGGGGTGGCCCAGGGCAATCGCGCCGCCGTTGACGTTGACCTTGCTGGTGTCCCAGCCGAGCTCTTTATTGACCGAGAGGGCCTGGGCGGCGAAGGCTTCGTTGGCTTCGACGAGGTCAAGATCGTCCAGGCTCCAGCCGGCTTTTTCCAGACACCGACGAGTGGCCGGTGCTGGGCCGATACCCATGATCGCCGGGTCCACGCCCGCGTTGGCGTAGCCGGCAATCCGCGCCAACGGCTCGAGACCTAGCTGCTTGGCTTTTTCCGCCGAGCAGATCATGACCACCGCGGCGCCATCGTTGAGCGCCGAGGCGTTGCCCGCGGTCACGGTGCCGTCTTTCTTGAACGCCGGACGCATGCCGCCGAGTTTTTCGGCAGTGACTTCGCGGGGGTTCTCGTCGGTATCGAACACCACCGGGTCGCCTTTGCGCTGGGGGACTTCCACCGGCACGATCTGGCCCTTGAACCTGCCTTCGCGTATGGCGGCGGCGGCCTTTTGCTGGGAGGCGGCGGCAAACTCGTCCATGGCTTCCCGGGTAATACCGTACTTCTCGGCGAGATTCTCAGCCGTTATGCCCATGTGGTAGTTGTTGAAAGCGTCCCACAGGCCGTCGTGGACCATTGAGTCGATGGCCTTCCAGTCGCCCATGCGCTGACCGTTGCGCGAGTTGGGCAGCACGTGGGGAGATGCTGACATGTTTTCCTGGCCACCGGCCAGGATCAGCTCGGCATCGCCACAGCGAATCGCCTGGGTGGCCAAGTGAAGGGCCTTGAGGCCAGAGCCGCAGACCTTGTTGATGGTCATGGCGGGAACGGCCTCGGGCAGACCGGCCTTGATCGATGCCTGGCGGGCGGGGTTCTGGCCGACGCCTGCGGTCAGCACCTGGCCCAGCAGCACTTCATCCACCTGGTCGGGGGAGACGCCTGTGGAGGCAAGGATATCCTTCATGACAAGCGCGCCCAGGTCGCTGGCAGGGATGCCGGCGAGCGAACCACAAAAGGCGCCGACCGCGGTACGGCGGGCCGCCACAATCACTACTTCTTGCATAACATGACTCCTGGTCTGAGGAACGTCGACGGAAAAGCGCCTGCGTTCGTGTATAGCGTTGTTGTTATCGTCATAGTGTCAGCATAGGGGAAGGGTGCGCATGGCGGCAATACGCTTTTTGAACCAAATAAAAACGGGCCCGTGTGTGGCCCGTTATTCAAGGTGCTCTAGCGTGTGATACGGATCAGGCAAGCTGGACAGGAATGGCGTTGCTGGTGTGGCTGACGTGATTGCCTTCCTGGAGGTAGACCAGCGCAGGCTGGTGGTTGTCCAGTTCGGCTTCCGAGTAGTGGGCGTAGCTGCAAATGATGATGCGGTGCCCGGGTGCCGCCAGATGGGCTGCGGCGCCGTTGATCGAGATCAGCCGCGAGCCTTCTTCACCGCGAATGGCGTAGGTGGTGAAGCGCTCGCCGTTTTCCACGTTGTAGATCTGGATCTGTTCGTTCTCGCGAATGCCGGCCATATCCAGCAGGTCGCCGTCGATGGCGCAAGACCCTTCATAGTTGAGTACCGCATGGGTAACGCGGGCCATGTGCAGCTTGGCTTTTAACATGATGGTATGCATGGAAACTCCTGAAAATGAGCCTGGCCGCTTAGCGGCCAGAAGAGCGAGCAGCGTCGGGGAGCCGCACGCTCAGGTTGTCAATCAGCCGGGCGGGGCCCAACTGGGCGGCGGCCAGCAGCACGGCGTTGCGAGTGTCGTCACTAACGGCGCCCAGGGCCGTGTCGCGCAGTTCGAGGTAGTCGGGCGTAAAACCGGCATCACTCAGCGCCGTCTGGCCCTGTTGTAGTGTCTGGTCGATCGATTCGCCCCGTTCCAGGGCGTCGCGCAGCGTGCTCAACGTACGATACAGCGTGGGCGCAATGGCACGCTCTTCCAGGCTCAGGTAGCCGTTGCGTGAGGACAGCGCCAGGCCGTCCTCGGCGCGCACGATGGGCACGCCGATGATCTCGATGGGCAGGTGCAGGTCACTGACCAGCTTGCGGATCACCACAAGCTGCTGGTAGTCCTTTTGGCCGAAACAGGCGATGTCGGGCTGTACCAGGTTGAACAGCATGCTGACTACGGTGGAAACGCCATCAAAGTGCCCCGGCCGCGACCCGCCACACAGTCCGGCGCCCACTTCGGGCACATGCACCCGGGTCTGGGTGGCGAGGCCGTGGGGATACAGCGCGCTGACCGTGGGCGCGAACAGAATATCGCAGCCCGCCTCAACAAGCTGCGCCTGGTCAGCCTCGAAGGTGCGCGGGTAGGCGTCCAGATCCTCGCCGGGGCCAAACTGTAACGGGTTGACGAACAGGCTGGCGACCACCACATCGGCGTTCGCACGGGCGCGGGTGACCAGGGCCAGGTGACCGGCATGCAGGTTGCCCATAGTCGGCACCAGGGCAATCCGCTGGCCGCGCAGCCGGTGCTCACGCAGCGTGCGGCGTAGCTCGGTGATATCTCGCAATGTATGCATAGCAGTAATGTCGTCTTTCACGGGCGTTGCGCTGACTCTTGCCTTGGAACACCGCTTAAAAGCAGTGTTCCGGCGCGGGGAAGGTCCGGGTTTTGACCGCTTCGTGATAGTGCTCAAACGCCGCCTGAATGCTGTCAGCGCTTGTCATGAAGTTTTTTACAAAGCGCGGGGTGCGGCCATGGGTAACGCCGAGGACGTCGTGCATGACCAGGATCTGGCCGTCGGTGTCGGGGCCTGCGCCAATGCCGATCACCGGGACGTCGAGGGCCTCGGTCACTGCTTTGCCGAGACTTGCGGGCACGCATTCCAGCAGAATGACCGAAGCGCCCGCCTCAACCAGCACTTTCGCGTCGTTGATGATCCGCTCGGCCTGGGCGGCTTCCCGGCCCTGCACCTTGTAGCCCCCGAGCTGATAAACCGTTTGCGGTGTCAAACCAAGGTGGGCACAGACCGGTACGCCCCGTCGGGTCAGCTCACGAATGCCGTCAGCCATCCAGGCCTCGCCTTCCACCTTGACCAGTTCGGCGCCGGCGCGCATCAAGGCGGCTGCGTCATCCAGCATGCGCGCGGTGGTTGCGTTGCTCATGAACGGCAGGTCGACCATCAGCAGGCTATGGCCTTTGCCACGTGCCGTGCAGCGGGTGTGGTAACAGATATCGTCAATGGTCACCGGCAGGGTGCTGTTATGACCCTGCAATACCATGCCCAGCGAGTCGCCTACCAGCAACACATCGATCCCCGCGTGGCTGGCGGCGTGGGCAAAGGAGGCATCGTAAGCGGTCAGGCAGCTGAACGTTTCGCCAGCGCGTTTATGCGCCTGCAACGTGCTCAGAGTGACGGTTTTCATGGCGTGCTCTCATTGTCTACGTGAGGCCGACGCGGCATCGGCGTTCGGCCATTATTAACGCCGCCTTGCGGCGGACGCTGAGTGGCGTAACCGGCAATTGTTACCTGAATGCGGGCTCGGTGTCGAGAATTGTGTCAGATGGTAGCAGCCGTTGTTACGTCGACGTCGCTAAGGCGGCGGATCGGTGCGCTATCCACCCCTTTCAGCCAGTCGCTGAGCGGCCGTTGGCGCAGCGTCAGGGTTGGAGCGAGCTCGTGCAGCGGCACCAGCACAAAGGCGCGTTCGTGCATGCGTTGATGGGGTACCTGAAGGCGAGGAGTGGCGCACGCTTGTCGTCCGTAAAGCAGCAGATCCAGGTCGAGCGTGCGTGGGCCCCAATGACGCTGACGCCGGCGTCGATGTCGTTGTTCCAGCGCCTGGAGCTGGTCAAGAAGGGCAAGCGGCGACAGTCTGGTGTCAAGCGCCGCGACCGCGTTGATAAAGTCGGGCTGATCCTGGGGGCCCACCGGCGGGGTGGCATACAGCGAGGAGGTGCTGATCAGATGGCTGAGCGGCAGCCGGGACAAAGCATCTAGTGCCTGGCGCAGCTGGTTCACGGGATTATCCAGATTGCTGCCCAGGCCGATATAGCAAAGCGCCATGCGCCGTCCTACTCTTCGCTTTTGCGCGGTTTACGCCGCCGCTTGCGGCGGCGGTCGCCCTGGCTGGCAGGGTCGCCTCCCACCTTTTGCAGCAGGCGACGCTGGTCGTGCTCATCGCCCTGCTGAAAGGCGGTCCACCAGTCGCCCAGGCCACGCGGTATTTCGCCGGCCTGTTCGCGAAGCAGGAGCAGATCGTACGCGGCACGGAAGCGCGGGTGTTCGCGGGTTTGAAACGCTTTCTTGCCACGCCGCAAAGGCAGCCGACCCTGGAGTTCCCAGATATCGCGCATTGGCATGCCGAATCGTTTGGGAATCGAGATATGCTGAAGCTGGCGTGTCACCACCTGCTGCGCGGCGGTCTGCAGCGCGGGAATAGACGGCATGCCGTCATTTTCGAGTTCGGCCTGACGGTGCGCGACGGGCGCCCATAAAAACGCCGCCAGCAGGAAGGCCGGGGTCACCGGGCGTTCTTCGGCGATGCGTTTGTCGGTATTGGCCAGCGCCTGTTCGATGAGCTCTTCGGCCCAGGCGGCGTCTGCCATGGCTTCTTCAGCCTCCGGGAACAGCATGCCAAACAGGCCGTAGTGGCTCAGCATCCTGAAAGTGACCAGCCCGTGTCCCGACATGAACAGTTTAAGGGCCTCATCGAACAGCCGCGCCGGCGGGATGCTCAGCAGCAGCGGCGCCAGTTCATACATTGGCGCTTCGGTATCCGCCTCGATGGTAAAGCCGAGCTTGGCGGCAAACCTCACGGCTCGCAGCATGCGCACCGGATCTTCACGGTACCGCGTGGCGGGGTCACCGATCAGACGCAGCGTCCGCGCTTCGATATCCCGCGCGCCGTTGGCAAAGTCGTGAATTGTGAAGTCGGCGATATTGTAATACAGCGCGTTGACGGTAAAGTCGCGCCGCAGGGCGTCCTCTTCGATATTGCCCCATACGTTGTCGCGCAGTAAAAGGCCGTCATCCGACTGCTGGGCAATGTGATCACCGTGTTCGTCCTGGGGCTTGCCCCGGAAGGTGGTGACCTCGATGACTTCGCGGCCAAAGCGCACATGCACAATACGGAAACGGCGCCCGATCAGGCGTGAATTACGGAAAAGGTCGCGCACCTGTTCGGGGGTTGCATTGGTGGCAACGTCAAAATCCTTGGGCATCTGGCCAAGTAACGCGTCGCGGATGCAGCCGCCAACCAGATAGGCATCAAATCCCGCCCCGTTGAGGCGATAAAGGACCTTCAGAGCGGCCTCGCTGATCTGCTTGCGAGAAACTGGATGCTCGGAGCGAGGAATTAAGCGAGGGCTAAGCACGTCTGATGTGCTCTGTTGGGGTTCGAGCAGAGATTTCAATTGCTCTCCCGGGCTATGTAAGAAACGGGTAAATCCTTTGAACATGCGGCGATATCGACTCGCAGGGTATCGAAAAAGTGGCCGTAACGTAAGCGATAAGTCGCAGAGTGTAGCCGACCCCTTGAAGCTTGCAAAGTCTCGGGAGGGTTGTGGGACCGTCACAAACGGAAAGGGGAGGCTAAAAGGGCCTCCCCTGTATAAGTAGACAATCAGCTTCCGATGCTGCTGTTTTTCTTCATGATGGCACATCGCCCTGAATACGCACCGCAGTCGGTAGGCGTGGCAATCACGGGAATTCCGACCGCCTCGTATTCAAAACAATAATCCAACCGCGAACTTATCTCCCCCGGCGCATTGTTGTTGTTTCCGGGGTGTACACACTCACTGCTGTTGTTCTTGTTGGGGCGCAGATCTCTCGGTGTACGTCGCGTCCATTTTTTGGGCACTTGCTCTAACGTTATTATTATTCGGTGCGTTTAGCGTGCTCCACGCAAGCAAGTAATGAGATGCAAGCCTGTTGTTTTTGTTCGTGCCGTTATCTCTGCCTGGCCCTGTTGTTTTTGTGTGGCTCAGGTCTGGGCGGTGTCATGTTGTTTTTGTTAGCGACCTACCGCGTTGCCCAGTTTATTTTTCTTACCCTGATATATTGCACTCGTCGTGCCACCCGCTTGATAGCGTTTTAAATTCAGCAGGTTGGCATTTTTTGGCCTTGCCATGGAACTATCGAAGCAACAAAGTGTTACCCGTTTTGAGCGCGGTGCTGTGTGGGAAGGTAACAGTGTGTGGGTAACGGGGTTAGGAATATTTCTTAAATAAATCAGTGAATTAGACGTTAGTCGTAGGTGTAGTCGAGCGCTTATTGAGGACGCCGCGCCGTCTTCTTGCGGGGGATGCCCAGCCGCTGGCGGCGCTCCCAGAGGTTCTTGCGACTGATGCCCAGCTTTTGCGCCAGTTCGGTTTCGCTCATCTGGTCCTGATGTTCAAGAACGAAGTGTTGGAAGTAGTCCTCCAGCGACAGATCGTCATCATCTCCACCAGGCTGGGAGGTGTCGGTACTGGTTGGCGAGGGCGCCGGGCCTGCTGCCGGTGGTGGCCGGTGGGAGACCGGGGCCAGCCCCAGATCGTCCGGGTGAATCAGGTGTCCTTCGGCAAGAATGACGCCGCGTTCCAGGGCGTTTTCCAGCTCGCGCACATTGCCGGGCCAGGGATAATCGCGCAGTTCCTGACGGGCGGCGCGGGATAGCCGCAGCCCCGGTCGTTCGTGCCGCTGGCAGGCCTTGTCGAGCAGGATGTCGGCGATTTCCAGTACGTCGTCCTCGCGCTCGCGCAGCGGCGGCAGCTCAATCTGCATGACGTTAAGGCGGTAATACAGATCCAGGCGGAAATCGCCGCTCTTGGACAGAGCGCGCAGATCTCGGTGGGTGGCCGCGATCAGCCGCACATTGACGTGACGGGTTTCCACCGAGCCAATCTTGCGAATTTCACCTTCCTGAAGCACGCGCAACAGCCTGGCCTGGGCGTCGAGAGGCAGCTCGCCGATCTCGTCCAGGAAAAGTGTGCCGCCATCGGCGGCTTCCACCAGTCCGGTGCGCGCGGCGCTGGCGCCGGTAAAGGCGCCTTTTTCATGGCCGAAGAGCTCCGATTCGATCAGCGTTTCGGGAATGGCGGCGCAGTTGACGCAGATCAGCGGCGCCTGGGCGCGCTTGCTTTGTTGATGCAGCGCGCGGGCAACGAGCTCCTTGCCGGTACCGGACTCGCCCAGAATCAACACCGTGACGTCGGCTGGGGCCGTTTTGCGGATCCGTGAGTAGACCAGCTGCATGGCGCTACAGTTACCGATCATGGTCTGACGGCCGCCGCCTTCATCGGTGACATCGGGGGGCGCGCTGCGCTGCATGGACTGCTGGTGAAGAATACGTGACACGGTCTCCAGCAGTTCGGCGTGGTCGAAGGGTTTGGCCACGTAATCCACGGCGCCCTGTTTCAGCGCGTCGACCGCCGAGCGCATGCTGGCGTAGCTGGTCATAATCAGTACAGGCGCCGGAGCCGCGGCGGCAATGAGCTGGGTGCCGGGTTCGCCGGGCAGGCGCAGATCGCTGATGATCAGGTCAAAACCGGCCAGCTCAAGCTTGCCCGCCTCTTCGGCGCTGTTCGCTTCGCTGACCTCGTAATCGTGATGTTCGAGCAGACGCTTGAGCGCGCTGCGAATGATCGCTTCATCTTCAACAATCAGAATCCTGGACATGGGGCGGCTGGTCATCCTGTTGGTAAAGCGGTAGCCAGAGCGTAATGGCCGTTCCGCGAGACGTCCCGGGCGGTGGCGACGCCACCTCTATTCTTCCCTGGTGCTCATTGATAATTTGATAGGCCAGTGATAACCCGAGCCCAGTCCCCTCACCGGCTGACTTGGTGGTAGTGAACGGCTCGAACAGGTGATCACGCACCGAAGGATCAATGCCCTGGCCGTCGTCGGTGATACGCCACCACGCCTGTCCGGATTGCTCGCCCGCCGCAATATGCACGTTGCCCGCCGGGGCGCAGGCATCGCGTGCGTTGCTCATCAAGTTAACCATGACCTGGGTCAGGCGCTGGGCGTCACCCTGCACGATAATCGCGTCGGTGCAGGTGTTGGTGAACTTAACATCCTCGCCCGAGCGGGCCAGGTGGATCAAGTGTAAGGCATCGTCGGTGATCGAGCTAAGCGTAACGGGCGAACGTGGCAGCGCAGACGACGCGCTCCCGGCATGGGCAAAGCCGACCAGCGAATTGACGATCTTGGTGACCCGCCCGGTCAACTGCTGGATATGGTCGGCGGTTTCCAGCAGAGCGGGGTCCTCGGTGTCATAGCGCAGGTTTTGCGCCAGCGACGAAATGCCGGTGATCGGATTGCCAATCTCATGGGCCACCCCCGCCGCCAACTGGCCGATCGACGCCAGGCGCGCGGCATGAACCAGCTCGTCTTCCAGCCATTTCATCTCGGTGTGGTCCTCGACCAGGATGACGCTGCCGCCGCGGCTATCGTGACCGCTGAGCACGGCTTTATGCAGCGTTAGATAGTAGTCCTTGCCGTGGAGCCTCACCGCTTGTTTGTACAGTGGGGAAGGCCCTTCGCTCAGCACGCTGCCCAGCAGGCGTGGCCAGGGGTCGGGCAGGCTATCTCGGCGTGAGCCGATAACGCTTTCACCGCTGATCCCGGATAGCTGCGAAAGCGCCTGATTCCACATCACCAGCTCGTCGTCGTCACCCAGCACGCAAAGCCCGACCGGCAGATAGGCAAGCGTCTGGCGGTGGTGGCGGCGCAGGCCGTCGAGCTCGCGGGCAAGCCCGGTGAGCCGTGAGCGATAGGCCTCCAAACGGCTTTCCACGAAATGGATGTCGTCGGTAATCGGCGCATCGTCATGGCGGTAGGGCAGGTAGCGGTCGACGATATCGCGCGCCACCGAAGGGCCCATCAGGCCGGACAGGTTCGCCTGTATCCGGTCGCGCAGCCGCCGCAGGGCGTAGGGGCGACGTTCCTGGGGCGTCAGATTGAGCGCCTTGAGCGCGCGGTCGACCTCGCGATGGGCGGCGTCATCGCCGAGCGCCTGCGCCAGGTGGGTGGGAAAGTCAGCCGCGGTGGCCGCTTCCAGCGGTAGGCGTTTTGAACGGATCACCGCATCCACCGAGCAGGCTTCGGCGGCGGACCTTTCGCCGTCAGACGTGCGCGTGAAGAGCGACACCACGATCAGCAGCAGGATGTTGGTCGATAGCGACAGCAGCGTGACGCTGTACCAGATGGGCGCATCGGCTGGCGTCAGCGGCGTCAATGGCAGCGCGGGCGCCGCATAGCCGGCGACCAGGGGAACCCATAGCCACCAAAGCCAGACCGCGATACCGCCGATCAGGCCGGCGACCATGCCTTTACGATTGGCCCCTGGCCAGTAGAGCAGCGCCAGCATACCCGGCAAGCACTGGGCCATGCCGACAAAGGCGGCCAGCCCGAGGCTGGTAAGCGGATAATGCCGCCCCACCCACTGATAAAACAGCCAGCCGCCCAGAATCACCCCGATCACCAGCCCGCGACGCAGCCATAGCAGCCAGCCGTAAAGATCGCTGCGGGCCTCGGGGGGCCTGGCTACCAGCACGATGTGATTCAGCACCATGCCGGAAAGCGCCAGCGCAATCAGCATCATGGTGCCGCTGGCCGCGGCGAGCCCACCGATAAAGGCCAGCGCGCCGACCCACCAGTGCTCGCTTAACGCATAGGCGGCATACGCGGCCATGGGGATGTCATTATCCAGCGACTGGGCCGCCCACCAGATCAGCGGGACCGGCAACGCCATCAACAGCAGAAACAGCGGCAGGGTCCAGCTGGCCTGCAGCAGCGTGTGCGGCGACAGGCTTTCGGCGAAGGTGATATGAAACAGGTGCGGCATCATGAAGGCCGCCGCAAAGAACAGCAGCAACAGCGTGCGCCACTGGGCGGGGTCAAAGCGCGCGGTTTGCGTCTGGGCAAGATAGCCCGGCCCTTCGAGCCACTGCTGCAGGTCGCCGGGGCCACTGAACACCAGCCACAAGGCCACGGCGCCGAGGCCCAGCATGGCCAGCAACTTGACGATCGATTCAATGGCGATGGTGCTTAGCAGGCTGTTGTGCCGGCTGTGCCCATGGCTGTGACGCGCCCCCAGCATCACCGCCAGCGCGGCGATGGCCGTGCAGAATATCAGCGCCACCACTGGCCCTGCCTGGGTTTGCGTGTAGAGGCTAACCGCCTCGCTCATGGTTTTGACCTGAATACCCAGCAGCGGCAGCACCGCCAGCAGGCTGACCACGGTGACCAGGGTGCCCGCCCAGCGGGAGCGAAAGCGAAACGCAAACAGGTCGGCCAGCGAGGCAAGTTGGTAGGTGCGGGTAATCCGCTGGATGGGCACGAGCAGCACCGGCGCAAGCAGAAACGCGCCGGCGGCGCCCAGGTAGTAGGCGAGATAGCCAAAGCCGACGTTGGCGGCAAGTTCGATGCTGCCATAAGTCGCCCAAGCGCTGGCATAGACGCCCAGCGCCAGGGTGTAGACCGCCGGGTGACGGCTGATACGCAGCGGTATCCAGCCACGTTCCACGGCCAGCGCCGCGCCGAGCAGCAGGGCGAGATAGCCCAGGCCCAGCGTTACGACACCCAGGACCTCAACGCTCATCCAGCTTCCTCTTCTGTTCAAGCCACAGCGTCAGGGCAATCAGCCCGCCCCAGATGACGAAGGGTCGGTACCAGGCCACCGTCGGGTCGCTCCAGCCATCCATCAGCAAGGGCGACAGCAGGTAGCCGCCGAATACCAGAAACAGCATGATGCGGTAAACGTACATGTCAGGGCTCCTCGGGCAGTGCGCGATGCGCTGACGGTGCCAGTTGGGCCACCGACCAATGCGCTACCGCCCAGTCTAGCTGGGTCGTGACCGGGGCACGCGAAAGTTCATCGGGCGGCGCCTGGTCGAGGACTTTAAGCGCCTGAAACAGCTGGTGGCGAATGCCGCGCTCATCGTCGGCGAGCGCGGGCGCGAGGTTCTGTTTGGAAAGCTTCTGGCCCTGTGGGGTCACCACCAGCGGCAGATGCAGGTAGCGCAGTTCGTCCAGCGCCAGGGCAATTTGTAGCTGGCGCTGCCAGGGCGTGTTGTCGAGCAGATCGAAGCCTCTGACCACATCCGTGATCCCCTGCGCGGCGTCGTCAACCACCACGGCAAGCTGGTAGGCCCAGAGGTTGTCTTTGCGCTTGAGCACGACATCGCCGAGCGTTTCAGGATCGAACTGCTGCCAGCCAAACAGGCGATCCTGCCAGCCGATGGGACGCGTGGCCAGATCGCTGCGCAGCCGCCAGGCGACCGGCTTGGTTGGGTCACGCAGACCCTGGCGGCACCAGCCGGGGTAGACCGAGAAGCCCTGCCATTGCTTGCGCGAACAGCTGCACGGGTAGGCCAGGCCCTGGGCGGCCAGCCGATCCAGCGCCTGCTGGTACGCGGCGTCACGGTCATGCTGCGAGTGAACGGTTGAGTCCCAGGTGAGCCCAAACGCCTCCAACTGACGCAGGATCGTACTGTCGGTGCCGGGCGGGCAGCGCGGGGGGTCGATATCTTCAATCCGCACCAGCCAGGTCCCGTTTGCCGCCCGCGCGTCAAGATAGCTACCTAACGCCGCCACCAGCGAACCGAAATGCAGCGGCCCTGAGGGCGTGGGGGCAAAGCGCCCACGGTAGCGAGTTGATTGCGTCATCGAAGCCTTCCAGAAAGCAAAACGGGCACCTGGGGGTGCCCGCATTCAAGCGTTGCGTACCGTCTTGCCGCCGGCTTAGCCGCCGAGCTGTTTTTCCTTGAGTTCCGCCAGCGTCTTGCAGTCAACGCACAGCGTCGCCGTGGGGCGGGCTTCAAGGCGGCGAATGCCGATTTCCACGCCGCAGGCCTCGCAGAAACCGTAATCGTCTTCGTCGATCTTTTCGATGGTTTCGTTGATTTTCTTGAGCAGCTTACGCTCGCGGTCACGGGTGCGCAGTTCGAGGCTGAAGCCTTCTTCCTGGGTCGCCCGGTCGGCGGGGTCAGCGTAGTTGTTAGCATCTTCCTGCAGGTGGCGTACGGTACGGTCCACCTCTTCCATGAGGTCTTGTTTCCAGTCCAGCAGCAGCTGGCGGAAGTGCGCGAGCTGCTGGTCGTTCATATATTCTTCACCCGCTGCCGGTTCATACGGAGTGAAGGGCTTGGACGTTTCCGGTTTTTTTTCCGCTACTGGCATGGGAGTGCCTCTTACGTATGTGACTGCTGATCGACCATGAGTGTGTATCAAGATCTCACGCCAAAGGGATGCTTGTTTAGCTGAAAATTGGCTGCGTTGCAAGCATAATGGACTGCTTTCTACCATGATCTTGCTTCCAGTGCGACCAAGGTCATGTTTTTACTACCGCTAGGTGAAGGAGCCGCTATGGCCTGGAATTCGCGTGTCAATCACGTCGCCCCCTTTCGCGTGATGCACTTACTGGAAATGGCCCAGGCTCGCGAAGCCGAGGGCCACGATGTGATTCATCTCGAAGTGGGCGAGCCGGATTTTGCCACCCCTGAGCCCATCGTAGCGGCCGGTCAGCAGGCGCTGGCGCAGGGCAAGACACGCTATACCCCGGCGGCGGGCCTGCCCGCGCTGCGCGAAGCGATTGCCGGGCATTACGCCGAGCACTTCAATGCTGCGGTGGACCCGTCGCGAATTCTGGTCACGCCAGGGGCGTCGGGGGCGCTGTTGCTGGCCAGTCAGTTGCTCATCGAGGCGGGCGACCGGGTGGTGATGGCCGACCCCAACTATCCGTGTAATCGCCACTTCATGGCCCTGGCCGGTGCCGAGGTGGATGCCGTTGCCGTGGGGCGTGACAGCGGCTGGCAGCTGGATGCTGCGCTCATTCGCAAGCACTGGCAAGTGCGCACCAGGCTTGCCATGCTGGCGTCGCCCTCCAACCCCACCGGGCATACCCTGGACGCCGCGGCGCTCAACGAGGTGTTCTCGGCGGTGGCCGAGCGCGGCGGCGAGGTGCTGGTGGACGAAATCTATCAGGGCCTCAACTACGACGATGCGCCGCTGTCGGCGACTTCGCTGTCGGAAAACGCCTTTGTGGTGAACAGCTTCTCGAAATATTTCGGCATGACCGGCTGGCGCCTGGGCTGGTTGGTGGCGCCTGAGCATGCGGTCGAGCCGCTGACCCGGCTGGCGCAGAATGTGTTCCTGGCCGCGGCCACCCCCTCGCAGCATGCCGCGCTGGCCGCGTTTACGCCCGAATGCCGGGATATTCTGGAAACCCGCCGGGCCACGCTGAAACAGCGCCGCCAGGTGCTGCTGGAGGGTCTGGCGGCGCTCGGCTTGGCGCCGGACCTGCCGCCCCAGGGCGCGTTTTATCTGTGGCTGGATATTTCCCGCTATAGCCGCGATAGCCAGGCGTTCTGCGAGCGGCTGCTGCTTGAGGAGAACGTGGCGATCACCCCCGGCATCGACTTTGCCGTGCAGGGCGGCGAGCACCACGTGCGTATCGCCTTCACCAACGGCGTCGAGCGGCTGGAGGAGGCCGTGGTACGCATCAAGCGCTTCGTGAGCCGGCTATGAGCCTCGCCTACGACGGCCTGGTGCCGGGCACGCTGCTGCGCCGCTACAAGCGCTTTCTGGCCGATGTGCGCCTGGACGACGGCCAGGAGGTCGTCGCCCACTGCCCGAATACCGGCTCGATGAAGGCGGTCAACGTCCCCGGCTGTCGGGTGTGGCTGTCGCAAAGCGATAACCCCAAGCGCAAGCTGGCCTGGACCTGGGAGTGGATCGAATTGCCGCAGCCGGATGGGTCCCAGCCACTGGCCTCGGTGCACACCGGGCGCGCTAACCGCATCGTCGAAGCGGCCATCAATGCCGGCGATATCGCGCCGCTGGCGGGGTATCAAACGCTCAGGCGTGAGGTGAAAGTGGCCGACGCGCGGTTGGATTTTCGCCTGGACGACCCTGACCGTGGCGCCGTCTACATCGAAGTGAAGCAGGTGACGCTGAAAGAAACCGATGGCCATGGTTACTTTCCCGATTCGGTCAGCGTGCGCGGCGCCAAGCATCTACGCTCGCTGCAGGCGTTAGCCGAGCAGGGCGAGCGGGCGGTGTTGCTGTTTTGCGTGGCCCACGAGGGCATTGGCGATGTAGCTCCCGCCGCGCATATTGATCCGGCCTACGCGGCGGCAATGGCGGACGCGGCCAGGGCGGGGGTCGAAGTGCTGGCGTACGGGATAGACGTGCGGTGGGTGGCCGGCAAGCCCGCAGCCGTGCGACTGACGCGGGCCTTGCCGATACGCTGGCCGGTGACCTCAGCGACGACGCACGCGGAAAATGGCGATTTCACCGAACAGGTTGGGCCATAGGCGCGACGTCCAGTGCCCGCGGTGGTCGCCCACGCCCACGGCGCGATCGACAATCACCATCCCTTTGTCACGGCACAGGTGCTCGAAGTCGTTGAAGGTCGAAAGATGGATGTTGGGCGTGTCGTACCAGGCGTGGGGCAGCGACTTGGACACAGGCATGTAGCCGCGCAGGCCCAGGTGAATGCGGTGGCGCCAGTAGGCAAAGTTGGGGAAGGTGATGATGCCTTCCTCGGCGACGCGCAGCATTTCGTCGAGCATTTTGTCGGGGCGACGCAGGGCCTGCAGGGCCTGCGTCATGATCACCTGGTCGTAGCTGTTATCGCAGAAGCTGCCCAGGCCATCGTCGAGGTTGTGTTCGATGACGTTGACGCCGCGTGCCACGCAGCCGGTAATCCCGTCGTGATCGATTTCAAGCCCGTAGCCCGTCACGTTTTTATCCTTGGCCAGCGCCTCGAGCAGCACGCCATCGCCGCAGGCCAGGTCGAGTACGTGCGCGCCCTCGGGGACCCAGTCATAAATCAGTTCCAGATCAGCACGCATCATGGGGTCTCCTCGGCGGCTATCGGGGCCAGCTTGAGATCGCGGGCCGCGCGGTTCATGAAGGCGCCAAACACCGCGTCGTAGCGAGCCTCGGGGAGCAGGAAGGCGTCGTGGCCGTGCGGCGAGTCAATGTTGGCGTAGCTGACCGATTTACCTGCTCGCGTCAGTGCGTCCACCAGCTCGCGGGAGCGGGGCGGTGGGAAGCGCCAGTCGGTGGTAAAGCTGACGATCAGGAACGGGCACTGCGCCGGGGCCAGGGCCTTGGCCAGGTCGCCGCCCTGGGTGGCCGCCGGGTCGAAGTAGTCCAGCGCCTTGGTCATCAGCAGGTAGGTATTGGCGTCAAAGGCGGTGGAAAAGGTATCGCCCTGATAGCGCAGGTAGGATTCCACCTGAAACTCGACGCCGAAGCCGAAATTCAGGTCGTTGCTGCGCAGGTCGCGGCCGAACTTGCTGCCCATGGCGTCTTCGGAGAGGTAGGTGATATGACCGACCATGCGCGCGAGCTTCAGCCCGCGCTTGGGCACGGTGTCGTGTTCGGCGTACCAGCCGTCAAAAAAGTCCGGGTCAGAGCGAATCGCCTGACGGGCCACTTCGTTAAAGGCGATGTTCTGCGCCGACAGGCGCGGCGTGGCGGCAATCACCACCGCATTGGCCACCCTTTCCGGGTAGGTCATCGTCCACTGCATCACCTGCATGCCGCCCAGGCTTCCGCCGACGGCCGCCGCCCAGCGTTCAATTCCCAGGTGGTCGGCCAGACGGGCTTGGCTTGCCACCCAGTCGCTCACCGTGACCATCGGAAAGTCGGGGCCCCACTGTCTCCCCGTTTCCGGGTTGTGGCTTACCGGGCCGGTACTGCCGTGGCAGCCGCCCAGGTTGTTCAACGACACGACGAAAAAACGGTTGGTGTCGATGGGTTTGCCGGGGCCGATGTGCGCATCCCACCAGCCGGGTTTGCGGTCGTCTTCACTGTGATAACCGGCCGCGTGGTGGTGGCCCGATAGCGCATGGCAGATCAACACCGCATTGTTACGCTCGGCGTTGAGGGTGCCGTAGGTCTCGTAAATCAGCTCGTACTCGGGCAGCACTTTGCCGCAGGCGAGCGGCAGCGGCGTGTCGAACTTGGCGACATGCGGGGTGACCAGCCCGACGGTATCCGTCGGTCGGTCAGCAAAAGCAAGCGTGTCTGAATCGGGCATCGAAAACGTTAGTCCTGCTGAGTCAATCAGAATGAGTAAGCCTTGGCGTCGGTCATTACAGGCCGACCAGCGCGCCGGAAATCCCGGCGGCGCGAATCAGCGAGCCGACCAGCAGGCCGTCCACCAGGTTGATGGCGATAAACACCACGATGGGCGACAGGTCGATCATGCCGAGCGGCGGAATCACCTTGCGTACCGGGGCCATGATGGGCTCCACCAGCTGCATGATTAACAGCGCGCCGGGGTGGCTGGCATTGGGCGCGACCCAGCTCAGGATAATCATCACGATCATGGCAAAGAAGTAGATCTTCAGGATGGCGTTGGCCAGCGCGGCGATGCCGGCAATCAAAAGCCCAGGGATGGGCGGCATGCCGACGCCAATGACCATGAAAATGGCGACGATGCTGACGACCTTGAGGACGAACCCTGCCGCCAGCGTCGCAAGGTCAAAGCGGCCGGCGACCGGTCCCAGAAACCCCTGGAAAAGCCCCACCACCGGCTGGGTAATCTTGACCACCGACTGGCTCAGCGGGTTGTAATAGTCGGCCCGCGATGCCTGCAATAAAAACCGCAGCATGAGTAAAAACAAGTAAATGTTGATCAACGAGTTAACAAGCATTAACCCGGCGCTGCCCAATTCGTTACCCATGGCTGTTTCTCCTATAAAATTCGCATTGATTAGTGACCGCTCAGTTCCCTGGACATCGCTTGGGCACGCTTGGCGCAGGCCTGCATCGCATCGGCGATGGTCGTCCTTAGGTGGGCATCTTCCATGTGCTGGATCGCCCGTTCGGTGGTGCCGCCGGGCGACATCACGTTCTGTTTCAGCGTGGCCGGGTCCTTGTCGCTCTGCTGCGCCATGGTGGCCGCGCCCAGCGCCGTCTGGATGGCCAGGCGACGCGCGGTATCCGCAGGCAGGCCCAGCGTCACGGCGGCGTCTTCCATGGCTTCCAGCATCAGGAAGAAGTAGGCCGGTGCACTCCCGGAAACCGCCGTTACGGCGTCGAGCAGGGGCTCTTCATCGACCCATTCGACGATCCCCACCGCTTCCATCAGTTGGGTCGCGACCGCGCGCTGATCATCGCTGACCCGCGCATTAGCATACAGACCGCTCGCTCCCCGGCCTACCAGTGAAGGCGTATTCGGCATGCAGCGTACCATCGCGTTGTCACCGCCCAGCCATTGATCGATGGTGGCGGCGTCAAGGCCGGCGGCAATCGACATCACCAGTGGCTTGTGCTTGCCGATCGTGTCGCTGAGGTCTTCGCACACCTCGCGCATGATCTGTGGTTTGACCGCCAGCACCACGACGTCGGCCTGGCTCGCTGCGGCGTTATTGTCGGTCTGCGTAGTGATCCCCAGACGCGACCGCAGGCTCTCCAGTTCACTTTCCCGTGGTGCCGTGGCCGTGATGTCGGAAGGAGTGACACCGCTGTCGATCAGGCCGCCAATGATGGCGCTTGCCATATTGCCTGCGCCAATGAAGGTGATCTTGTTCGCCATGTGGGTATCCTCTTTTAAATATGGGCTGCGCTTTTTAAAAATGAGCTGCGCTTGCAGCGTAACGGCATCGGCCGGACGCTGCGAGGCTGTTCAGGTGGTGTTGCGCGCGCCAAAAATCGCCGTGCCGAGACGCACTAGGGTGGCGCCTTCCAGTACGGCGGCTTCCAGGTCATCGCTCATGCCCATGGAGAGCGTATCCAGGGGGGCGTCGGGCAGTGATGCCTGTAACGCCTGCAGCAATTCACGCAGCTCCGCCAGGGGCGCCCGCTGGGCGTCCAGCCCTTCGGCGGGCGCGGGAATGGCCATCAGCCCGCGCAGCGCCAAACGCGGCAGGCGGGCGATGGCCTCGGCAAGGGGGGCGACGTCCTCGGGCATGACGCCGGACTTGCTCTCCTCGCGGCTGATATTGACCTGAATGCAGACGTTGAGCGGCGTTAGATGCTCGGGGCGCTGTTCGCTGAGTCGCTTGGCGATCTTCAGGCGGTCAACGCTGTGCATCCAGGCAAAGTGCTCGGCGACGGCACGGGTTTTGTTCGACTGCAGGGGGCCGATGAAATGCCATACGATGTCGTCCAGATCGGCGAGCTCCGCCTGCTTGTCCAGCGCTTCCTGCAGGTAGTTTTCGCCAAATTCCCGCTGGCCCAGTGACCAGGCCTGACGAATCATTGCGGCCGGTTTGGTTTTACTCACGGCGAGCAATGAGGCATCGTTTTCCGGTCGCTTGGCGTCGATCAACGCATGCGTCAGACGTTCACGCGCGTGGGTCAGTGACGCTGAAAGCGCGTTATCTGTCATACTCAAGCACCTTACCGCAGCTGGGGAAGAGAGATGGATATTACCGAACTGCTGGCATTCTCGGCAAAGCAGAATGCATCCGACCTGCATTTGTCCGCTGGCCTGCCCCCCATGATACGGGTTGATGGCGATATCCGTCGGCTAAATGTGCCCGCCATGGATAACACCGCCGTGCGCCGGCTGATCTACGACATCATGAACGATCGTCAGCGCCGCGACTACGAAGAACACCTCGAAGTCGACTTCTCTTTTGAAGTGCCGGGCGTGGCGCGTTTTCGCGTGAACGCCTTCAACCAGGCCCGCGGAGCCGGGGCGGTGTTCCGCACCATTCCCAATCAGGTGCTGTCGATGGAGGCGCTGGGGCTTGGTGAGGTGTTTGAACGCCTGTCGATGCTGCCCCGCGGACTGGTACTGGTAACCGGGCCCACCGGCTCGGGCAAGAGCACCACCCTTGCGGCGATGATCGACTACATCAACGATCATCGCTTTGAGCATATCCTGACCATTGAAGACCCCGTTGAATTCGTCCATACCAGCAAGCGCTGCCTGATCAATCAGCGCGAGGTTCATCGCGATACGCACAGCTTTGCCGAGGCCTTGCGCAGCGCGTTACGCGAAGACCCCGACGTGATTCTGGTCGGCGAGCTGCGCGATCTGGAAACCATCCGTCTGGCGCTGACGGCGGCGGAAACCGGGCATCTCGTCTTGGGGACGCTGCATACGACCTCGGCCGCCAAGACCATCGACCGGATCATTGATGTCTTCCCGGGCGAGGAAAAAGCCATGGTGCGCTCCATGCTCTCGGAGTCGCTTCAGGCGGTGGTCTCGCAATCGCTGCTCAAACGCCAGGGCGGCGGTCGGGTGGCCGCCCACGAGATCCTGATTGCCACCTCGGCGGTGCGTAACCTTATTCGCGAAGACAAAGTGGCGCAGATCTACTCAGCGATTCAGACCGGCGGCAGCCTGGGCATGCAAACGCTCGATGCCTCGCTCAAGCAGCTGGTTAGCGACGGTCACGTCAGCCTGGAAGATGCCCAGGCGCGGGCCAAGGGCACGCTCGCTTCACAGGAGACGTAGCGATGGCGAGCGATGACGCCGCAGCGCTGACCCCCACCCAGTGGCTGCATCAACTGCTGAATATCATGGTGCAGCAGCAGGCCTCTGATCTGTTGATTACCGTCGGGGCACCGCCCAGCCTCAAGGTGAACGGCGGCCTGGTGCCGCTAGGGCAGCAGTCGCTGAGCGCGCACCAGGTCAACGAACTGGTGACGCATACGGTGCCCGAGTGTTTGCGCGAGCGCTTCGGCTGCGACCGGGAGGCCAACTTTGCGCTTGGTTTGGACGAGAAAGGCCGTTTTCGCGTCAGTGCCTTCCAGCAGCGCAATCAGCCCGCCATGGTGATCCGCCGGATTGCCCAGCAGATTCCCACCCTTGAGTCGCTTGGTGTGCCGGACGCCTTGAGCGGTCTGGCGCATGCCAAGCGAGGCCTGGTGCTGGTGGTGGGCGGCACCGGGACGGGGAAGTCCACCACCCTGGCGGCGATGGTGCAGGAGCGCAACGAGCACGTTGGCGGTCATATCATCAGCATTGAAGACCCCATCGAATACCTGCATCCGCACAAGCGCGCCATCGTCAATCAGCGCGAAGTGGGTATTGATACTGAGTCGTTTGAAGTGGCGCTTAAAAATACCCTGCGTCAGGCGCCCGACGTCATTCTGATCGGTGAAATACGCAGCCGCGAAACCATGGAGCATGCGCTGACCTTCGCCGAAACCGGGCATCTATGTCTGGCCACGCTGCACGCCAACAATGCCAACCAGGCGCTGGAGCGGATTATTCATTTCTTCCCCCACGAGCGCCACGAACAGATCTGGATGGACCTCTCGCTTAACCTGCGTGCGGTCGTCGCCCAGCAACTGCTGCCAACGCGCAACGGCGGTCGTTGTGCGGCGGTTGAGGTCATGCTTCAGTCGTCGCGGATTGCCGATCTGATTCGTAAAGGCCGGGTTGCCGATCTCAAGGCCGCCATGGCCGCGTCGCGGGATCACGGCATGCAGACCTTTGACCAGGCGCTGTTCGACCTCTATCAGGCCTCGCAGATCAGTCAGGAGGTAGCGCTTGCCCACGCCGATTCGGCCAACGATTTGCGGCTGATGCTGAAGCTGGGTGGCGACCAGTCGCGGCAGCGCTCGCTGGACGAACGCGTGCCGTCGCATTTAACCCTGCGCGATCGTGATGACCCCGTGTGATCTCAGGGGGCGTAAATGCCGCCGAGTATGCGCGGCCCGCTGGCGCCGGTCACCGAGGGCAGGTTGCCGGGCAGCTGGTGCAGGCGCTGGTGGGCCAGCCAGGCAAACGCCCCGGCCTCGATCCAGTCTTCAGGCCAACCGTAAGCCGATGGCGAGGCAAAGGTCACATTGGGTAAATAGGCAGCGAGCCGGGTCATCAGGTAGGCGTTATGTGCCCCGCCTCCACAGGTGATCAACGTGACGTCCGGGTGGCTAAGGGGTAATTGCTCAATACCCTGAGCCACGGTGGCCGCCGTGAGCTCGGCGAGCGTTGCCTGCACGTCATGGGGGGCCTCACGGCCGGTCAAATGGCTTGCCAGCCACGGCAGGTGAAACAGCTCTCTTCCCGTGCTGCGCGGCGGAGGCTGGTGAAAGAAAGGCGCTGCCAGCAGGCGCGCTAGCAGGCTTGGGTCGACCCTGCCGCTGGCCGCCCAGGCGCCGTTCCGGTCAAACCGGCCCTGGTGATGCTTGGCAAACCAAGCGTCCAGCAAGACGTTTGCCGGCCCGGTATCAAACCCGGTCACGGGGGCGTCGGGGTTGCTGGGTAGCCAGGTGAGGTTGGCAAAACCGCCCAGGTTCAGGATGAGCTGCTCGCCTTCCCGGCGCCCGAAAAGCGCCTGATGAAACGCGGGTGCTAGTGGAGCCGCCTGACCGCCGGCCGCCAGGTCTCGGCGGCGGAAGTCGCCGACCACGGTGGCGCCGGTCAGTTCGGCGAGCAGGCTCGGGTTATCAAGCTGCAGGGTGTAAGCCGGTCCGCCTGCATGGCCGTCCGGTGCGTGCTCGATGGTCTGTCCATGGCTGCCAATGGCGGCCACCTGGTCGATGGATATCGCCTGCTGACGTAACAACGACCCAACGGCGTCCGCCTGTAGCTGGCAAAATGCCGCTTCCGCCCTGGCCAAAGCGGCAAAGCTTGCCTGCTCAGCGTGGCAGAGATGCAATAGTTCATCGTGGAGCGCCTGCGGCATGGCGGTTGCGTGGCTGGCCACCAAAGTTGGCGGGGTATTGGGGGCAATGGCCACTAATGCCGCATCAATCCCGTCCAGACTGGTCCCCGACATCAGGCCGATGTAATAAACAGGCGTGTTAGTCGTTGAAGTTGTCATTGCAGAGATATCCAAAGTAAGACGAAGGCTCAACCAAGGCGAGCGGGCATGATAACATCGCCCACTATTTATCATCCGAACGCCCGCAAGGCGATGCTTACGTGGAGAAAAGCAATGAGTGAGGTGGATCAGGCGCTAGCGTTGTTGTCGCGCGGAACGCATGAGATTTTGGTCGAGGACGAGCTGCGCCAAAAGTTGGCTTCCGGACGCAAGCTGCGTATCAAGGCGGGTTTTGATCCCACCGCCCCTGATCTTCATTTAGGGCATAGCGTTTTGCTGACCAAAATGCGCCAGTTTCAGGACCTGGGCCACACCGTTATTTTCCTAATTGGTGATTTCACCGGCCGCATCGGCGACCCCACCGGTAAAAACGTGACCCGCAAACCGCTCACCGAAGCCGATGTTAAAGCTAATGCCGATACCTACAGGGAGCAGGTGTTTAAAATCCTCGACTCTGAGAAAACGGAAGTGCGCTTCAATGCCGAATGGTTTGGCGAACTCTCCGCAGCCAAGATGATCGAGCTGGCAGCGCAGAGTACCGTTGCCCGCATGCTCGAGCGGGACGACTTTGAAAAACGCTACAAGGCCAATCAGTCGATTGCCATCCACGAGTTTCTTTATCCGCTCGTTCAGGGGTATGACTCCGTCGCGTTGGACGCGGATGTCGAGCTTGGCGGCACCGACCAGAAGTTCAACCTGCTGATGGGCCGTGAGATCCAGAAGCATTTCGGCCAGGAACCGCAGGTGGTGATCACCATGCCGCTGCTGGAAGGTTTGGACGGCGTGCAGAAGATGTCCAAGTCGCTTGGCAACTATGTCGGCGTCGATGAAAGCCCCGGCGCCATGTTCAACAAGCTGGTATCCATGCCAGATAGCTTGATATGGCGTTACTTCGAGCTGCTGTCGCTGAAATCCAATGAAGAGATTGAGGCGCTTAAGCAAAGCGTTGAGCAAGGGGCCAATCCGCGCGATGTGAAAATGGAGCTGGCGCGCGAGTTGATTGCTCGCTATCACGGCGATGACGCGGCGGCGAACGCGCACAAATCCGCCGGCAACCAGTTGGCGGATGGTGAATTGCCCGACGACCTGCCCGAGGTCGAGGTTGATTTTGAAGGCAGTGCCGATGCGCCGATTGCCGCGGTGCTCAATCGTTCGGGGTTAACTAAGAACAGTGCCCAGGCCAAAGACATGCTGAAAAATGGCAGCGTCAAAGTGGATGGCGAGGTGGTGGCGCAAGACACCATGCTCCCCACCGGCAAGGCTTACGTTATCCAGGCAGGCAAGAAACGTTACGCCCGTGTGACGCTGCGCTAATTTTTTCGCCACGCCTCTTGCCAACCCGGCAGCGACACCGTAAAGTACGCATCCGCTGCCGGGGACGCAGGGCGTTGCCAGCGGTGGTTGAGGTGTAAAAACCTTGATTTGTCAGCAGGTTAGGTAATTGG